>CEUT01015239.1_pt1 | contig 35940 bp, 34 predicted proteins | sample 531401 | NCBI WGS metagenome assembly CEUT01 (sample SAMEA2622821, study PRJEB7988) | marine metagenome | biome: marine biome (ENVO:00000447); feature: surface water layer (ENVO:00002042); material: "saline water (ENVO:00002010), including plankton (ENVO:xxxxxxxx)" | depth 5 m | reverse complement strand
ATGGCTGGGTCGGCTCTTCGGGGGGTTGGAGCGGTCGGGGTGCGCAGTCTTCTTTTAATAAATCTGTTTGGACCCTCTAAGGGAAAATTAGCCCCAAATGTATTAGCCATGCCAGCCAAAAAGTTGTGTACAAACATAGCAATACCCGAATGATCATCAGCAAAACCCGAACGATCACCAGCAAACTGCCCCGGATATCCTCCCGCTCTAATATCTGGATCTGGATGGCCTGAAGTGTAAACACCGGGAGCTACGCGCGTTCCCAAATAGACAGGAGCGCTGGGTTGAACGCGCCGAAAGCTTCCATCAGCAGTAGCGCTACCGATAGTTCCTCGACCACCGCCGCTACCACCAATGGTTCTTACAGGCACATCGCCTACATGAGTACTTGAGTTCTTTTTACGGTTTTGCCATTCCGAATACTCTTGTGGGGTATTCCGTTGATGCCACATACTTGCTTGCTGTATAGTTCTTGCCCCTATAGCAGTTATTTTGTTAGCAGGAAGTCCGGTGTGCTTATGATAAGGTAGACCGTCACTAGGAGTCTCTCCACCCATATGTCTATAAACAACACTTCCACCCCTATTCAAAGCCGCCAAATTATCAGCACCAATCTTATCAACAGCAGACTTTCTTATAACAAACTCGCCCGGAGTTAACATAGCAGGAACAGTATCAGTGCCTTTGGGCTTGAATATAGTGCCACCATTTTTTCTATACTGAACCAATCCACCCCTAGCATTTCCTTGCGCTTCTTGGTCGCCTCCCGGCTGGTTTGCCGCAGCTTTTCTAGCCATAACCATTTCTTGAGTAAGCTTGGTTACTTCATCGGCAAGCTTGACATTCGCCTCTATCAATTGCTCTTCTTTTGTTGTTGCTTGAGCCAACTGTTCGGCTACTCTTGGATCAAGCCCCATGCGAATCGCATCACGAATAACAAGCTCTTGCTTTATTTCTTTTCCTGTAAAGCCGCCAACAAGCTCAACATCTGCAAGCCTATCAAGCAACCCCACGGTGTTTTGTCTTTGTTCAGGAGTTTGATTTTGAAGTGTTCCTGTGGCAAAAGCAAAATTCACACCACGAAAAGCCATCATTAAATCTTTTCTGGCGTCTTTACCACCAACAACAAAATCCTCAACAACATCAAGCATAGCAGCGCGTTTTGATCTTTCATCTTCAATAAGGGCTATGTTTGCCTCCATCTCTTCAAATATACCAGTGGCCCTTTCTCCTTGGTTTGCCATTCTTTCAAGTTCGTTTGTGGTTACGTCAATAACCTTCTGCATTTTATCTTGGCGAGCAATCAATTCTTTTGTTGCCCTGCCCGCATTTATTTCTTCTGCTATTCTTTGTCTAGTGGCTATGGCGGCCTGCCTACTAACTGCAATTTGTTGTAGATTTCCTGCTTCTAGCTGCTTGCCAGTAGGGTCTTGAAATCCTTGAAGATTAGCCTGAGCAACAACCCTTTCTCTTCTATCTTTAACCTTTCTGTCCAAAGGCTCTGCTTCAAATTCTGAATCTCTTGATCTGGAAACTAAATCTTGTGCTTGTTTTCTTAAATCTGCACCTTCAAAAATTGTTTGAATTTCTGCCTGTTTTTGCTCTAGCTCTTTTTGTCTAAGGGTTTCTCTTGCATTTAAGAATGATTGATAATTATTAATATCCTTTTGACTTAAACCAACAAGTCTATTTATTGACTCTGCTTGTTTTTTAGCCAGTTCTTCCACTGGAGCAAATATGCTTTGCAAAGCTTCTTCTGTTATTCTTCCGCCTTGGGCGGCTTCTCTCAAACTTTTTCCTACATTATTGAAAAGCTCTTGACCAAAAGGCCCAAGTTGTTCGGGAGTTAGCCCCAAGCTTCTAAGTATAACATCTGCATTTACAGGATCGCTACCAAAGTTTTTACCCAAAAGATCTCTTCTTGCATTTTGCAAAACAGTAGCAGAAGTTAAAAGCTGATCTCCAACCTTTTGTGCGGCAGGCCCAAAGCTTGAAGTAATACTGTCAACTTGAGCTATAAACTTTTTAGGGTCTTGAATTCTACCAATATTATCTATTTCATCAACACCACGAACCTCTGCTTTAAGAGCTTGGTTTTCAATTACAGCAGTATAGTTTTCTATAGCTTTTGCTTGATTTTCCAAAGCTTGTTCTTGCAGCGACAAGGCACTCAAAAACTTGTCGGCTTCAGCAACGGCTTTTGTAAGAGCTATAGTGGCTTTTCTTTGTTCATCTTCTGCTTTTCTTAATGTTCTCGCAGTGTCTGCTTGTCTTTTTATACCTTCAGCCAAGTCTCTTACTTTTTGATTCGCAGCGTTTGTAAGCTTGGTGTTTTGTTCTAAAATGCTATTAGCGGCGTTGGTCAATGCGGCCTTTTCATCCTCGGTTTTCGCCGCTCTTGCCTGAGCCTGCAACGATGCCGCTTCAGCCTGATTTTTCGCCACCAACAAAGCAAGCTCTGCCTGAGTTGCGGCTTTTACCTGATTAAAAGCCTGAGCAACTAATCCGCTACCATTAATTAATTCATCAAACGTTTGCTCGCCGGTGATTTCAACACTTGCAGCATCTTGCAATGTTTTCACAGAAGCTTCGGCAGCTTGACTAGCGGCCTCTAAAGAAGCGCTTAATCTTAATTGATTTACTTCCACAATAGCGGCAATCGAAGCATTGTCTTCAAAGTCTTCTTTCTTTAATTGACTTACGGCTTTTCCAGCGTTCATTGCTTGAGCCGCTAACTGGTGTAAAGCCTCTTTGCCTTGTTTGCTAGCACCAGCACTAATCAAATCTCCTTGAGCTTGAAGCCTTCTGTTGACTCTACCCTCTGGAGTTGCAGCAAGCTCTGCGGCTTCCATAGCGTCTTTAAAATTATTACTAGCTTGAGTAATCTGGGTAAGACCTTCAATAGATTCTTTTATAGTTTGTGTGTGTCTTTGCTGTTCTGCTATAGCTTCTTCTTGTGCAGAACTATACACCAAATAACCAACACCAGCACCGACTAAAGCACCAACCAAAGTACCAACAACCGGAACTACACTACCTAAAGCAGCACCCGCAGCAGCAGCAGCACCAGCAGCAGCTAATCCACTACCAACAGCAGCAGCAGCGCCAGCCGTTCCAGCGCTTGAAAATGAAGCAGACTGATCTCTAAAAGCCACTTCCGAAAGTTTTGCAGTAGTTAAGGTTTCTGCACTAGCACCACTTTCCAGACCTTCTTTGAAAATTTTTGCTTGGGCATCAGCGCTTGCTTTCGCTTGAGCAGATAAATATTTAAACACAACCATAACAGCAGTAGCAGCAAGAGCCACCCCACCCAAAGTCCCAGCAAGACCTGCGCCCGCCGCATTTTTACTCGCAAGAGCTTCTGCTTCATCAGAAGCCGCAGCATTTAAGCTAGCTTTAGCTTCAGCAGATTTAGCAGCAACCAAGGTGGCGCTAGCAAATACATCTAAAAAAGTACCACCTACTCCAACTAACGTTGCAACAAATGTACTCGTTTCATTGATAGCCTGCTTTGTTTCTTCACTCAAGCCACTCATTTGGGCTGTTACAGCGGCAGCAGCACTAGTTAAAAATATAAAGCTTTGTGCGGCTTGGGCTGGCCCTTTTAGTTTTTCAGCAGCGCCGCCTGCTGATCCAACTGCGCCGGATAGCGTATTCACACCAGCAGATCTAAAGTTTTCACGACCTTTCGCAAGTCTGCCTTTTACAAAACCGCCAGCAGCCGCAGGTGTGCTAGCAGCTTTATTAAGAGCGTTGCGAACTTTTGCCCTTACTGTGTTATTTTCTTTTCTCGACTTGATAGTTTCTTGTATTTCTTTCTTTTCCCGCTGTCTTATTCCATTAGTCTCGGTTATTTGTCTTTCAGTTTCTTTTCTTGCCTTGTCTGTAGCGGCAATAGAACTTCCAGTCTTTTTTAGTTCGTCTTGATAAGCCTTTTCAACTTTAGACATGTCAACATTAGCACTTCCAGCGACACTCTGTTGAAAATCTGAAGCTAAATTTCCCTCTTTCCCACCAAGGATGGAAGCAACTGGTGCGCCAATCTCTGGGCGTGCGCCAGCCATACCCCTTGTACCTTCAAAGCCCTCTGCCCCCTTCAAAATTCCAGCGCCTTGAACACTAGCCGCGCCTTTTTCATAGGCTCTTGTCATTTTTCCTGAGCCGTCCTTTAAATCTTTTTCAGCTATTTGCATAGCCGCAGCTAAATCATTACCTTCCAACCCAAGAACTTCAAAATTTCTTCGTACCTTTTCTAATTGTTTAGCGAGACTGTCAGCCGGTCCCTTGATCAGTCCCGGATTAAATGCTCTTAATTCAACGCCAGAACCTCCAGCGGGAGTTCCATTTCCATACGTGTATCTTCCAGCAGTAACTATACCGCCAGCAGCATATCCACGAACCCCGCCCTGATTCATTTTCTTGAGATTACTATAACCTATACTTTGCGCCGCGCTTTTATTGAATACAAATTCGCCGGGAGTCAACAAAGCTGGAACAGTATCTGAGCCACTAATTCCACCACCTTTAGCGCGCCTTTCCATTCTAGAATATGGACCAGCGGCTGCCGAAAGCTCTCTAGACGCTCTTTGTCTATTCATAGCGTTGCCTTGATCATCTTCAAATCTTACAGCAGAAACTCTTCTGGTAGCCCTAGCTAAAAGACTTCTTTTTCCGCCAAAAGCTGTCATCAACGCTTCGCCAACATCTGCTCTTATAACATCTGCATCCGTGTCTAAATTCTTTCTTGTTTTTATATTATTAGCAAAGCTTTTAGCTATAGTTCCTTTATTTGCACTTAACTCTTTAAAAGCTGGAGAAGCTTTACCACCAGTCAATCTATAAGCACTACCTTTACTTAAAAGGCTATTAAATATATCGCCGCCTTTTGCTTTTATATACCTTTTTAATATAGTGCCTGTAGTGCCTGCTTTGTTTTTTAAGTTCCAGTCTCTATTCCAGTTCATTGGCAGATCAACACCAACACTAGAATAAAGCTGTCTTATCTGTCTATTTTTTTCTTTAGCAGCAAAGGCTCTGGCAGAACCAGAAGTGTTAAGCTTGTCTAAGTGAGCAAACTCTGTGTCTAGAGTGGGTGTCAATTTTTTAAATTCTCTAGCAGACTGTGTTTTAACATCCTTTTTTGAAACAGCGCGAGTGCTGCCTCTTTGAAACCTATTTTGATTCATTGCCGCAAGAGTATTAGCACCCAAACTTTTTACGCTACTTTTCTTTATAACAAACTCGCCGGGGGTAAGCATTGCCGGAACGGTGTCGCGATTTCCAACACCGGGAACTATTCCGCCCCTAGCAAATCTAGAAACTGCACCACCGCCACCGCCTCTTGCACTTCTTCCTATGCCAGCCAATCCGCCAAGCGCAGGAGCTAAACCCCTTCCGATTTTTGTAGCTACTAAAACACCCAACAAAGGAAGCAAAGGTTCTAAAGACTGAGTAATTTTAAGAAAAGCATCTGCAAGCTTTAAAGAAAAACCAACCAAAGATTGAAAAGAACTGCTGTCTTTGAATTTTGCAACGAGGGCATCAAAGCTTTCACGAACCTTTTGTATTTGAACACCGAGACCCTGTTGTGCTATTTGAGCATCCTTAGCCAAAGAGCCACTAGCACCTTGAGCGACATTCAAAGCGTTTTGAGCAACGGCAAACTGCTGAATCAAAGGAATAACCTTGCCAACCTGCCTAAATCCACCAAGCTCTTCCACAACCTGAGCAAATCTAAAGTCTCTAGGATCTAATGCAGACAACCCTTGTGAAAGTCTTTTAACAGCCTCAAAAGCACCAACAAATCTACCCTGACTATCTTGAAGCTGAATATTTAATTGTTTCAACTGTTCAATCGTTTCAACACGCTGAATTCGCGTGAAAATTGTACGAAGACCAGTAGCAATCGTTTCAGCGCTTTCACGGGTCGTAGCACGAACACTTGTGAAAAGCGCTATAAGCTCGTTTACACTACCGCCAGCCGACGAAAAGACACCACCAACTCTACGAATTGTAGTGATCAAGTCTCCAGATTCTACAGCAAACTTTTTAGAAACGCTGTTAATTGCAGAAAGACTTTTTTCAAGGAATGCTATATCCCCACCAGAGTTTCTGGCCTCTCTTCTGAACTGACTCAAAAGAGCAATAGCGCCCTCGGTCGTGTCTTGAATATTATCAAACGTTGCAGCAAGTGTAGTTTGCGCCAAAACGTTAAGCGCTTTACTAGCTTTCTCGGCAGAAATACCGGCCTGTGTTAAAGTTCTAGAAGCTTGAAGCAAGTCAGATGAACTAGTACCCAAGGTAGTACCAAGCCTTCTAACCTCATCACTAACAGACTTTAGCTGCTTTACACTTTTTCCGCTAACCTGAGATATTTTTATCAATTCTGCTTCAAAAGCAATAGCCTGCCTGACAGAATTTTTAAAGGCATTTGCTAGACTAAGAAGCGTACCGGTGGCAACAGTAATCACACTAAATCTTCTTGCCGACTCAGCAAGAGTTCTGTTTAACTGAGTAACAGATCTAGAAGAAGCCTGCGCATTCTTATTGAAAGACTGTAAACTTTTATTAGCTTGAGCTAAATTCTTAGCGTTATTTATTTTTAAATTTACGCCAATAGGTTTTAGCTGCTTACGTATATCCGAAATTACTTTATTCGCATTTCTGGGCGCTTGTAGGTTTAACTGCGCTGTTAGGTTGAATTGCTGTGCCATCTTTTCTCCAGTGTGAAAGATCGGGGGGAGCTACCCCCCTAATCATATACCTAGAATTTTATACACATTTATGCTTTGTTCGCATCCTTTTTAGTGGTTCTTGTCCTACGTTTTTTCACAGGCTTATCCTGAGCGGCTTTTTCTTCGGCAGCTATAGGATTATCCTTATCGTCTAGGAATGGCTTTCTTTCAGCAATATCGGCCTTGACCCATTCATCACCCTTTTCGACGACCTTTTCACCATTAATATTTACAAAGTAAGGATTTTCACCTTTCTTGTAATCCTCATCATTTTCATAGGCTATAAATCTACCATCTTCACTGAGAAGTCTTCCTTCTGAGTCTGTCAAATGACCATCTTCATTAATAAATCTTAGATCTTTATCAACAAATTTAAACTCTTTCAAGAATTTATTTTCTTCAAGATTATTTTCATAGTTAGGATCTAGACCATACATTGCATTTCCAAGCTTTTCTGCGGCATGAACAACCCAAGGCTGGGAAGCTGCGGCCAGATAATCGCTTTTTTCCTGAAACCATCTTTGATTAGTTTCTGGATTAATTGTACAAAGTCTAACCAGTTCAGAGAATCTAGCATTATCAGCCTGACCTTCAGCCGAAGCTGCATCAAGAGAATTTTTCTCAGCAATGAGATCTCTAAATTCTTCTCTTTTTTGCTTGAGGGACATAGCTATTTTTTTAGCCTCAGACAGCCTAATGCCGCCCTTTTGTAGAGCCTCTTCCATTCCAGATATTTCTTCCAGAATTTTTTCATAAGAAGCCTGCTTGGAGTCACTCCACAAATCCTGATCTCTCATATATGCAGAAAGCTTTTGCCTAAGAAGCGCCCCTTGATCCAGAGCGTCTTTAAAAGCCTTGTTGTACTCTACCTGAGATTGATTAATCTCTTCTGCTCCGGGCATCTTGATGGTAAACTTTACGGTGTTGCCATCTAAATCCTCACCCTCGAAAGTTTCTTTATCCGTCATTTTCTTCTCCTTCTGGTTTGTGGACAGGAAGTTCTATATAGTATTTTTTCCTGTCTATTTCGTAATTAAGAAATTCTAACTCCAAGTCTCTGATCTGTGTATTTCCTCTATCTAGTATTTTAGCCCTAATATCTTCATATATCAACTTTAAATGTTTTTGTTCTTCTGTTAATTCTGATTCATGTAATCCAAACCCCCACAAGAATCCAAAAAATTGTTCCACGTCAGACAAAGAACCAATCATGGTTGTTTGCACTTTTTTCTTTGCGGTCTTTAGTAAAGCGTCATGAGAAGCTTGTCTGCCTCTTTCTTCTCTTGCTTTCTTTAAATCTAAAGACGTTTTTAAAAAGTTTTTATACTCTTCCATTTTATCTTCCTTTTATTTTGTTTACGGCGGCTTGCCTTTGCTGTATTGCAATATCCTGTCGAACGTCGTGAAGATCAGTAAACTTTAAACTTCCAGCTTCATCTATTTGTTGATTTCTAGAATTTATTACACTTTTTGCAACGGGATTATTCATTGAATCTATTTTCTTGGCTGTTTGTTGATCTTTAGCCATCAAATAAACTTCTTGAGAATTAGCTATTTTTGAGTTGTTTAACATCTTATCTATCTCTCTTTTATTCCTGCTTTTTTCATGCTCTCTTTTTTGAACTATAAACCAACCATCTAAACATTCGTCATCATTTATAACTTCTTCGCAGGGGCTTTCGTGACTCTCTTGAACGTTGTCATACATAGAACTATATTGACAAAGCTGAAGCTGATCTCTTGTTAATTGACAAGCAGCGACTCCAAAAACATTAGATTGTTTTTTGCCGACATTCCACATTGTTCTAAAAGGATCATTTCTAGCAACGTATCTATACTCAGCGGCAGATATAGCTTTTGAATTATAGATCTCTAAAGCCTTTGTCAAGGGAATCCTATTTGATAAATTTCCATGCTCATCACAAATCGTTTTAGAAATTACCCATATAGAACGAGCAAAGTTCGCAACACCCTCGCATGATATATGATCTAAAGTATGAAATTTTGATTTATACTTTGAGTATTGTTTTTCAAGATATTTTATATTTGCTTTTATGCCCCTTAGCTTAGGAACATTATAATAATTTTTATAGGCTTCTACTTTTAGTTCTTCTATTTGATCGCTAGTTGACTCAGCTTGAGTGTCGTCATCAGGGGACCAAATCTCATTATAGAAAAGTATTTCTTTTAACTCTTCTTTTATGTAGACGCCACTAAAATAAGCATCATCATAAAACTCCTTATATACATCATAAGATTGTTCAATGATATCTGCTGTTGGCTCATGGATATACAGAACAGGATCGCTCGACGGTAATCGCAAGCGACCCTGTATTATTCTGTATAATATATTCTCGTAATAAGTTTTATCCATCCCTTTAATCCATTTTCTTACTCGCCCAATGAACTGTCCGAGATCAAGGGCTATCGCAAGTTATCAGTTAGCACCACCATCAACTTTAAGAACGTTAAAGTTACTGTAGGAATACGTGATAGTAGCGTTTCCACCACCCGTGTCACCACCAGTATAACTAACATTTGTTAGCTTGTTCTTCGTACCAAGGTCAATAACAGTACCCGCAGTATCCTTGATTATAATCTGACGATCTTGTAGGTTTCCAGCATTTCCAGAAACATTGATCAAGTCACCAGAAGTTGCAATAACCTCAAAGTCACAAGTAACTTCGATTGGGAAAGTTGCGTATCTGGTATAAGGACCAAATCGACCAAGTTCTTGAATTTGCTCTTGACCAAAGTCAGTAGAAACACTAACACTTTGGATGTGAAGACCACTACCAATACCAACAGCGTTTGTGGCATCTTGCTGACTAGCAGCTTCTTCTGGGATAGCGCTAGCTGCAAGATCAACATCGACCCTTGTTACAACACCAGACTTTGGAGTATCAGTACCGTCAAACTCACTGGTAACGTCGGCTGTCCAAATGTCAGCAGGCGTTGTGTTTATAACATTAGTGTCATTGAAACCATTCCAAAATCTATCGTTTCCAACAAGAGAAATGTCTTCCGTAGCGTTTCCATCAACACTGTAGTTGTAAGAAACAGAACTAATAAACATTCCAGAGTTGTAGCAAACGTTTCTTGGAACACCAGTAGCATGTGAAACACCATCGTCAAAGATACCAACATGCACATCACATCTTTGCTTTGATGCTTCAACAACCCCAACCTTACATTGACCCTGACTGGCAAGATCGTACAACAATCTATAGCCGTCGATAACCTTTTGTATGTTTACCTCGATATCAGAAACTTGCTCAATATTTTCATAAATTTCAATTTGACCAAGCTCGAAAACCTGATCAAGAGAGAAAGTACTACTCATACCAACGCTTTGAACACCATGAGCTATGGTGTTAGCATCAAGCCCAGCATCACCACGTTCGGTAATAGCAACCGCCTGACAAGCATAAAATATTCTTTGCTGGTTAGCCATATTAATCTCCTGTAAAAATCTCTGGTAAAGATCAACACTATATACACAAAAACTAAGCTATATGGGTTTTACTTGGGTTGTGCAGCGAGCAGAGCCAATAAATAAATCTGGAGATAGCTGAACAACATCTTGAGACTTAGTATCTTGAATAGTGCATCTTTTATAAAAGAAACTATCTATCATATTTGGATACATGCCACTAGGAATAGCATTTTCATTTAGCTCATTTCTGTAATTATAAGGAAACACGCCAGAAATAGCAACTGCGGTGGGGTTAAAGAGATGTATTGTTCTGTCATTTTGAAATGCTACCGTATCTATGATATTATTACATTCCCAGTGATTTTCTGTAATTGCATAAAAAAGAACATCATTGTAGGCCCACTGACCGCCACCCAACTGATAGCCTTCTAAATTTTTGGGCGGCATCACCTCTACAGCCAATGCTGGTAATTGCACTCTGGTCTGCCCTAACTGCGCCCAGCCGCCAGAACTAGAAACTTGAAAATCTTCCTCGTTTCTAAAAGACCTTTGCTGTATTTGTCTAAACCAAGAAATTCCCTCAGAAGGAACAACCTCAAGCCACTTATGGCTATACTCTAGCTGTACAGTACTAGTGGTTGAGATAGCCGTATCAAAAATAACTTTTCCATTTTTATAGTCTATGTAAAATGGTTTTGTTACATTGCCCGTAGCATAGAAAGTATTGTCAACAAAAACCCCAGATATTTGTATAGGCTCTTGACTGCCAACGGAAACGCCAGATTCCCAAACCCAATTCTTGCGGTAGCCTTCCCAGACTTGACCATCTGTATAATTTGGATCATTAGCACTTCTAAGCTTATGCCTGTCTCCACCGTAAAGACCAGATTGTGGTATATTAATATTATAAAAAGATCCAGCCTTTAAGAAACCCCAATCATAAAAATATATAAAATTGTCTAATAAGATATTTGACAACGTTGCATCTTGAGCATTTCTTGTATTTGCTAATTCTGTATGAGGTCCACCGGCCATTATCTTAGCTCCGAAGTTATAGCGTCTGTTATTTGTGGGCTAAATTTTTGTAGGGCTTTAGTAATGAAATTATTGTCAATCGTACCAGAATACTCAGGATCAACCCTAAAGGGTGTAGCGTTTTTTTGCATAGTAGCTCTACCACTTCTACCAGTTCCAGCTTTATATTTAACACCGTAGTTTGCAACAAGAATTTGATCTCCCTCAAGCAAAAGCCAACTCAGCCAAGGAAGAGAGCCACCGTCTTCTATAGCTTGATAAGCAGAACTCAAAGACAATAAATTAGAATATGTTCTTGGCTGTATGTACAAAGAAACACCACCGCTTATTCTGTCGCCAGTAGCAACTATTGGCCTAATACCAAGCCTAACAGAATTGGCAACTGCATTAGCTATGTCCATTGATGGGTCTTGCGTTAAACCAAAATCAGCCTTCAAAGAGCCGTTTGACAACTCGCCAATTGCATCAGATTCCAGTATGGCAAATCGCGTTATAGAAACAATCCTACTTCTAATTCTTGATTTTGCTTTTTTAAGATAAGAATCTGCCTGCTTTGCTATTGCAGCATTTATCTTTCTTTTTATTGTTGAGTCGTTGTCTATAATTCTCATTCGTCGGCCCTACTCCAAAAAGTAACCACATACTTTGTTTCATTTTGTTTGAAGCCCTGTGGATATGAAAGACCCGCCCTTTCGTATCTTCCTTGGTCGTATTTTTCTATACCATCATAATTTGGAATCAAGTATTTTGCTTTATTGATTTTATCAAGATCATCCATTTTTGCTATTGTTTGTATAGCTCCATTTGGAACATCAATTTTAAAATCAGTTTTAATCCAAAACTTAGAGTCCCAATATATTCTTAAAATGATATCCTCAGTGGTCTCAACGGCTTTGTATCCTTTACCCCCACAATATGGACAAGGCATACCTCGCTCAAACGGATACGGACCCCCCGGCCTGTATATGCTAATAGATCTATTAGAAGTTCCAAGAGTGTCTAAAAAACAATTAGGACATCTCTCTTTTTTTTCTGGATAGATTAAAGTAGCGGTTCTAGTAAAAAGAAGAACCGCCTCGTTATACGTTGTAAAAACGCTAGCAGGTATATTTATAGCCATTAAACAACCCTATAGGAAAGATGCCCACCCAAAACACCAGAAGACGTACTTATTTTTAATGCTTCTCCATTGCTAGTAACCATAACACCTTCGTCACTATTTACAGAAGCACCACCATTTGCGGCAAAATTTACACCACTAACTATAGGGGTGTCATTAGACAAGAACTCGATAGTAGTAGCTTTTTCTGCGACAACAGTATAGCCTACGACCTCGATTGATCGCTCAGAAATAGCGCTTACCACAACACCGGTAGCATTTTCACCCCCAGCCGACCCAAGTCCAATGGCGGCAAACTTAACATCATCGGCATTAAATTTGTTGTCAAACTTAACATTGGTGACGGAATTTGAGTCATCTATTTGTGTTGCTTGAAGTGGTGGAAATGGGCTAACTGTATTGTTTGCGCTCAGTTTATCTGCCGCAGACAAACCTTTGGCCCCAGCTATACTAACGATACCCTCACCACCTTGAGGCTGATCGTTGCTATCAATTATTTTTTGTGAAACGGCCATTTTTTATCTCCATTATTTTATTGAAAATATCTATTTTGATCATATCTTGTGTTACCCACACCCCAGCTTGCCGGACTGTAAGGACTAAGAATAGCAGCGCCAGCGGGAGTACCATCTCCACTACCTTTATTATATCTGTAAGTATCTAGAAGATCGGTATATTTTTGACACAAATCTTTATATAGGGTATTTAAGTTTTGAGTAACTCCACGCAGGTCGATTGAAGACGGACCATCTTTTATAGCTATTGCGTTAGATGCCTCTGTTTTTACCTGACTACCCACCAAAATACAAGCCGCCTTGTAGGTGGTCAGTATAGAAAAATCTGTATCCTGCTCAGATATTGGATCTGGGGATATCGAAACAGAAGAAACGCTTACAGTATAATCATTGCTAAAATCGGCATCGTTAATTACATTAAAAGCACCAACTACTAATATTTGTTTTAGCCTTTCGTCTGTAAAAGTCGCGCTATCCAAGTCTCCAATTAGAGACCTGAGCATCACAACTAAATCTACCTTCCAAGACATAAATCACCTATAAATTTTCGTTTACTTTGAAATAACCTACGCTGCTATTAAATGTGCCGTCCGAAGTTGTAACCAATGCCTGAAGATGCCAAGTTCCGGGACCACTTAAATCTCCATCCACGGTCGCGTACTGTATTTGACCATCAGAACCAGTATTAGTAAAAACAGCAACTCTTTCAAAAGTTGTCCCATCTGGTTTTCTAAATATAAATTTTTTGACTGATGCACCACTGATATCGGCTACGGTAGTACCTCCGGTAGAAGTTGTGTCATATACCGTGACCCTAAACACTAAACCTATATCATTAACGTGAGCTTGTTCTACAAATGCCATAATGTACCTCCATATATTTATACACAGTAAAGACTTATTCTCTACCAAAATAATAAATAATTATGCGTACCTCCTCGCGGTAGCGTTATATTATGGAGTGTCCTCCGATGGTGGTGTCCACCAAACTCCATCATCAGCATTAAGAATCGCAAGAATCTCACTATGAGAGTACTCTTGACTCTTGCTAGAACAGGCGGTTACACTAGAAGGCATATCGCCCTCATACTTTACAAACGTCAAGGTTTCGTCAACACTATAGCGCATAGTCTGCGCAGAGTCTTCCAAAACTTGACTAAAATCTATATTGCCAACATCACTGGCTGAGATTATAACCCAATGCCTATGATCAAAATTATTATGGCTCATTATTTTCTCCTAATATTTGAGTTACTATGTATTATACACATACTAAATGCTTTCAGACCATAAACACCCTAAATCACTAAGATATTCATTAAAAATACTTTTGTTTTTATGATAGTACACAGGAAGTAGGGTTGTTTTTGCACCCATAGCTAAGGCGCATATAGCAAAATGCAGCCTATCTGTATTGACTCCGCTAAGGGTTGCGGCGTACTCCCAATACTGCTGCGGGGTATGACAGAAAAATGCAGGATCTTTTCTTTGTGGAGGTGGGACGTGATGAAAAACAGTCTCACCAGTTTTTCTCAAAAAAGTCTCATCGCCACTTTTTTCACAATCTATTTCTGGAAAATCAAATCCCAGCGCCAAATCTGGAACTACTTCACCTTTGCCAATTATGTCTCTACTTACAGAATCCCTAAAATACAATCTTTCAAAAGGCAAGTCTTCATATTTAAATACAGACTGAGGAAGCATCCAGCAGGGTATCCCAGATTCAAAAGCCTTTTTCCTGATCGCTGCACACTTAGGATATCCCACATTTCCACCAGCAAAAAGCAGAAGCTTGTCACATTTTGGTATTACATCTTCCGCCAAGGCATTTACCGTAAAATAATCAACATCAAACTCTTTACAAAATCTTCTAGTCGCTAGATACAAAAGGTCATCACCAAGATTTCCAAAGCCATCAACAATACCAACCTTCAATCCTCTAAGATCTTCAAATATTGGGGCAAAGAAAGATTTATCTAGTAGTCTCATTTTTCATATCCACCTTCTAGAAAATCGCTGTAATGCAAATAATATATCATGTCTTTCTGATATTGTGTTAGTGTAAAATTAATATCATCAGATTTATTACTATGCGGGAAGGGATGTCCTTCTTTAAAAAGATTTAGTTCACGCAACCCATTCTCTATGTCTTCCACTTTTAGCAAGACATCATATTCGTAGATTTTTGTTACTGGAAATTTTATTAACTGCTTAGAATGAATCAGTAACCAATTATCAAAAGAAAGACTAGGATTTGTTTTTATGGCGTGTTTCCATTGACTAAGCGCTCTGTTGTACGGATTTCTGATTGGCAACACCTTGGTATAGCTAGCGGTTCTTTTTGAAAGCCAATTAGTGTGACCGAGGGAAGGTTCGTGTTCTGGCTGACTAACATCAGCTACAAAATAGGGAACCGGCCCCTGAGCAAATATAAATTTTTCATCCTTAAACACTCTATAGCAACATAAGTAATTAAGAAGAGACGTGCTGTAATTTTTAAAAGGCTGCCATACGACTATATTTTTGGGATGATTTACAAGCATGTTTCCCTCCACGTTGGTCTAAACGCCTCCACCGGACGATCTTCTGGCTTTGCTTCGGGTTGTGGCAGATAGTCATATACGCCGTTTACAATTCTTTTTAAAACTTCAATCCTATAACTTATAGGTCTAGAGCCGTTTAGATGCACAAAATAAGCATCTTCGATCTTAGACCAAAAATCAAAATCTATAAACTCTAAATTAAATTTCCAGTCAACCAAATCAAAATCATCATCTTCTAGATTAAGTAAAAGATAGTCCTGATCAAAGCACCACTTTGTCAGATATGGGCCGTTTGGCTGTGAATACTTATGAGCCATAGACTTGGGAAAAAACAACATGCCGCCATTCGGCTGAACGTCCTTGTTGTTATCAGAAAGATGGGGATAATGATCTAAAATCATTCTTCTTTCATTTTGCATACCTTTAAACAGGGTGTTAGGATAATTACTTTTTAGTATACTCCACTCATCAACAAAAGAAATTTTATTCTTATTAAAAATATTAAATACGTTTGGCGCATTTTCTTTGACAACAATATCACAATCTAAATATAAAGTATGCTCATACTTTTCAGCAACTTGTTTGAGTCTATACTTGTTAGACATCGGCCATTCCGGTGACTTATCTCCATCTAGCTCAATATAATCAGCACCGCACACACTGGCATACTTAATTATATTTGGTTTTGTTATCTCTAATTGTTTTTGAGCTATTGTGTTTGCAGGGATAGTGCATATCGCAATGTCTGAGTTTTGACTAGGGAGCGCATCGTCAAGCTCTATTGTAGGGGCTAATAAATTCATTTAAAAGTGCCTTCCTCTGGGCAGATTATTAATCTTTCGCTTTGACTTCTCATTAGTTGCGCCTCAAGCTTTTCACTCTCCATAAAAAAGTGCGCATCTACTTCACGTAAAACGTTCGACTTAAATCTTGCAGCTTCTATTGCGTGATTCGCATCTCTTTCTTCTTGTCTCTCAGTAGGAAACATTCTTAAAAAATTATATTTTACATTGTGTTTTTCTAACCATTCTTCTGTTATATCTCTGTATTTTTCTAGCCTAGCGGTTACTATACCTCTACAAGAATGTATCTTAGGTAGTCTATGATGATATGGCTCTACATTTTTTATATAATCAATATATTTGTTTTCATCCTTTGCAACTTGATAGGGAACATTAGGACATAATATTCCATCAAAATCAAGCAAGCACTGACTGATATAGGGACTATTAAAGAAGTTCCACTCTAGCAAATGCGGCGGGGGCAACTCTTTGCCATAGACATCAACCAAAACAACAGAAGACGGATGAACATATAGCGAGCCAAACAAAAAACCTTCTCTACCAACATGATTTTTTATAGGAAGCAGTGAGTTTCCACTATATACAGTGTCATCTAAAACTAATATTTTTCCGTCTGATTCTTTGTGTTTTTCCATTCTTTTGCCGCCAAACTCACATACGCCAGACATAGGTTCAGCAGAGCCATCCTTTTGTATAAAATACAAAGGAAGATTAAGCATGACAGAACAAAAGCTGGCGGGTAGAAATCCAGATCTGGGAACCGCCGCAATGCCTTTTATGTTTAATGCTGCTATCTTTGGAATTAGATAATCTACACAATCTTTTATTAGTTGTTGGTTAGTGATATACTTACCGTCAAGCACTAACTTTTTCCTATCGTGTTTTTTAATACAATCTATCTTGTATTTATTTCTTTCTTCTTTGCTTGCGGTCTGACACCATTGCCAATTTGGTGGATCGTATGTCATTTCCTGTCTAAAGAATTCACAATATCCAGCAGCTAGACATTGACATTCATCTATTTCTTTCATTCCTTACTCCACAAAAAATGCAAAAGCCGCTCCTAAGTCCCTTCTAAATTCGTGTGGTGCTATTTCAGGACTTCCAGAACTACCGCCGCCAGAGTAAAGATCGGCAGGGGAATCGTCTCCCGATCCCGCAGTGTCAGATTGATACGTTAAAGTTAAAACTCCAGACCCAACTATAGCGGTAACTCTGTAATGGTAAGTAGATAAAATAGTACTACCGGTTCCTGCGCCAGCAGCCCTTTTTTTAACAACAACCCTATCTCCAACCTGAACGCTAGTTATACTATCGGAATACTGAACGTTATAACTAGGACCGGACCCAGAAACGACACCATAAACCTCTGCCTCGGCTATAACTACTAATTGATTTCTACTGCTCATTTTATATCCTAGTCATGAAGGTCTTGACCAACAATAAATCCATCAAATGCACTACCTGCATTATTCGTACAAAGAAAACCATACACATCCGTATGAGAAGTGGACGTAGACATTGTTGGAGTTATATTTCCAGCCCACCTAACTGTTGCGGCAGCGCCACCGCTTGTGTAATCCACATTACTCCAAGAAATTGTTTTTGCCGAAGAAGCGTTTTGAGTTATGCGCAGTAAAAATCTTTGACCCCTTTTAGCATTTAAGAATTCAAATTTAGTTACGTTTTGACCTAAAGATATATTATGATAATTTCCTTTTTTTAGATCTAAAGTTACGGTGGCGTCTTCTGCTGTTGGAGTATCGTTAGCTGGCACAGCTTCATTCACATAAGCCGCACCAACAAGATTAAGTCTATCTTCACTCTCGTCCCACTCAAAGTAAGAACCAGAGGTAGCTCCAAAGAATTTTACATCTTTTCCCGTGTCGTCAACACCCACGGTAACAGTGCCGTCTATCTGAACGTTACCATCAATATCGACGGCATCTAAATTTGTTGTACCATTGATATCGGCATCGCCTTCTATGTCTAACGAGTCCCCATCAATTTCTCCAGTTACTGTGATTGAGTCAACAAAAGCGTCTTTCCAGCGAACGCCAGTACTACCCAAATCAACATCGCTGTCAGACTGTGGACCAAATATATTATCGGCAAGGTATACCTGCTCTACATTATTTGCATAAAAGTGAATTTCATCGGCTGTCTCGAAATCAATCTTAGTTTCGTTATCTTCACCGATTTTAATGTCGGTAGCCAAAAGCGATGTGATAGTGGTCTGTGCTGCATCCACGGCGATACTAACAGTGTCTGTTGCGGCTCCAGCGGTAGTGATACCATTGCCACCAGCTACGGTTAGAGTGTTTCCATCTGCGATTGTTTGATTTGATCCACCATCTCCAGCAAGGGTGAAGTTTGTCATGCCACCGCCACCACCGCCGGTACTTAGCGTAACTTGACCTGCGCCATTATCTGTAAGCGTACCATTACTAACAACTATTGTTCGTACATTACTAACATTTGGACTATTGTCTGCCTCTTTAACGGTTAGTGAAACACCAGAAGCGTAAGCAGCTATACCGGAAACAGCAACGAGATCGCCTTCGTTTGCAATGGCTTGACCACTAGCATATGTTGCTATACCGGAACTAGCAATCAGAGAAGTGGCCGTACCAGAAGCTGTTAGCAAGGCGGCGATATCGCTTTCGTTAGCAATCGCTTGACCAGAAGCATAGGTAGCTATACCAGAAGTAGCAACCAAAGAGGTGGCAGTACCCGAAACCGCCAGAAGAGATGTTGCTATACCAGAAGCTGTGTTCAGTGCAGTAATGTTGCTTTGATTAGATATAGCTTGTCCAGAAGCGTAGTTAGCTATGCCGGAAGTTGCTACAATATCGCTTTCGTTTGCTATGGCTTGACCACTAGCGTATGTTGATATACCGGAACTAGCGATCAAAGAAGTAGCCGTACCAGAAGCTGTTAACAATGCTGTAATATTGCCTTGGTTTGATATCGCTTGACCAGAAGCGTAAGCGGCAATACCAGAAACATGAATTATTTCATCTACATTATTTGTTGTATATATTATACCTTTCATATTTGATGGGTGAGAAGTACAATAATAATGAAGCTTATCTGGCGCGTCTTGCGGAACTTCAAATCTAACTTCAGCAGGACTACTTCCTATTTCTATATTGTTACCATCTGCATCTTGATAAACCGAACCACCTTCAGTAGCCGATACTCTAAAAGGATGACCACTAAAAGTTTTGTTGAATGTATAACTATGACCTTTGTGTAGATATATATCTGGATCAGCGGCGTTACCAAGCCCCATGCCGTCAATTATATAATCATTACCGTTACCGCTTACTATATTAAATATATTGTAGGCAACACCAGAAACAACTGCTATATTAGACTCATTCTCTATAGCCTGTCCAGAAGCGTAAGTAGCTATTCCAGAGCTAGCAACTAAGGAAGTGGCAGTGCCTGAAACAGCAAGTAGTGATGTAGCTATCCCAGACGCTGTGTTTAAGGCGGTAATATTACTTTGATTAGAAATAGCTTGACCAGATGCGTATGCAGCTTCTGAACTAGCTCCAGCACTAGCAAGCTGAGAACCATTAAAGTAAAGCGCCCCACCAATATTATATAAAGTATCCGTGGTGACTCCCGGTGTATTTCTTGCCAATAAAATACCAGAGTTTCCAACGTTTACACCAGTGCTATAAACGAAAGAATCAAATTGTGAAAATCTTCCGTCTTTTACACCAGTAAAACTTTTTGCAGAATCTAATATTAGAGCCTTAGAAGCTTCTGCCGTACCATCTACTGAAACATTAACCTGTCCAGATGCATATGTAGCTTCTGCGCTAGTACCGCCACCGCCGCCACCACCACCAACGGCAGAGCCATTAAATTTAAGAGTTCCACCTTCATTATAAAGCCTATTAGTCGTGCTTGCTGGAACATGATTTGGTAGTTCCACACCGCTAGCACTTACACCACTAGCAATTATCTCTCCAAGGCTAGGACCGCTTGTTGCTGCATTTCGTCTTATGGACATTACTCCAGAAGATTCTCTTCTTAAAGCTAGATCTGTGCCGTCTTGCGCTTCACCAACAGCGCTGCTAGACCAGCCAATGTAGGCGGCATTATTAACTTGAAGACGATCATCTCCCATTATTATTCTATTACGCCCACCAGCCGTAAACGATATCTGTTGATCACTAATTTTTTCGTAAAAACCAACACGCTTGTTACTAGATCCCGTAAAACAAAGCGTTGGAGAAGTAGTGCCTCCACCGCCGGGTAAGAAAATCTGACCACTAGCAGAGGTAATATTACCACTTGTTAGAAAGTTTCCAACATTATCAACCTTGGCGCGTACTAATTCAGTATTGTCCTGCCACTGCTGGAGATCGGCGGCCTGCCCAGCAGTTCCTTTTATTGTAGCTGTAACATTATTTGCATTATTTGATTCAACATTTAGTTTTACAAAACTGCCAATAGAGCTAGCACCAGCAATGGCGCTACCATTCCAGCTAAGAGTGCCGCCATCATTATACAAGGTATTTGTTGTGACCGCTGGAACATAGCTAGATAATGCAACACCCTTTTGAATTCTTCCAGATGCAGATACATCTAATCCGAACTCAGGAATTCCACTTCCAACTCCTACATACCTACCCCTTCTGGCTATCTTTACATCACCGCTAGCATCAATCTCAAACAAAGGCAAGCCGCTTATATTTGAAACATTAAAAATATTTCCACTAGATAGGTTGTCTGTAATATTTAATAACTGACCCTCAGAACCTTCAAAAGAAATAGATGTTCCGCTAGGACTAAAAGATTTATCGTCAGTATTTGCTTTTACATTGATGTCGCTTAAAGCGCCAGAACCGGTAAAGACTATTTTTGGAGTAGAAGAACTGGATTTTATCTGAAGCTCTTGCAACCTGCCCGTTCCAGACATATTAAATTCTGCACCCACCAAACTGAGACCAGAGCCAGCAGTGAAATTACTACCACCAGAAGCATAATTAGCGATGCCAGAAACTGCAACTACATCAGACTCATTTTGACCAGCAATACCGGAAGCGTAATTTGCTATACCTGATGTGGCAACAATGTTTGAAGAACTTGACGCTATGTTAGAGGTGTTAGTAGCTATGTTAGAAGTATTTACATCAATACTTGGAGTTTTTCCAGAACTATATACGGCTATTCCAGAAACGTATTGAAGTTGCGCAGTAGTAACATCACCACCGCCAGACTGAGCCAGACCAGAAGCATATGCAGCAATTCCAGAAACGGAAGTTACGTCTGTTATAAAAGCAGCTTTTTCAGCAGGATATGTTATGAATACCGATCCGCTACCGCCTAAAGATATCTTTGAACCAGCAGAAGAGCTTGTAAGAACAGTAGTTCTTTCTAAATTATTAGAACCGTAAGTACCAATTCCAATTTCAAATTTATCATTTTCTTCCAAGGCGTAAAACGTTGTGTCTCCACTTGACAAAACCGAATCAAATGTTTGAAAACCTGCTGGAGCGCCAGTTAAGGAAAGGCCACCAACGCCTGTACTGGATGTATTCTCCCTAACTCTATCAGCTACTTTTAATGCCATTTAGACATACCTCCAATATAAAAATGTTAACGATTTTAGTTAGGGTCTGTAATGTTTGGAGGTGTTGGAGTAGGAACATTTTCTCTTTCCACTTTAAGCTCATAAGCAACAGTGTTTGACATTAGATAATCTCTTGTCATTCTATTTGCAAACTGAGATTGAGTTTCAGGGTTGGTAATTCTTTCAGGATTTGTTTCTGGGTCTACAGGTAAAGAAGGATTCCAGTCAGGATTATTGATTTCTGCTTTATAGCCATAGTTAGCGCACATAGCACTAATAACTCTTCCAACATCCTCGTCTGCTATATTAACTGAAAAAACTGCCATCTTTATCTCCTTACGCTAAACTCTAATATCTTGTTTATATCTAAGCTAAAATCTGCTTGTTTGTTTACTTTCAAAAGAAAATCGGCCTGTTTGTTGATAGCTAGCGGAAACGTTATAACATCTTTATTGAAGTATATTACAACCTGACCACCGCCAAACGGCTCAGATCTAACGACACCATCATCTGTTAACGAAGTTTCTGAAAAAGAACTTAAACCAAACATAGACACCTCCAGAGATATATACACAAAACAAAGTATATAATAAAAAAAGCCGCCCAAAAAAATGAGCGACTTTCTTTTTGCCTAAGCTGCAATCAATTCTAGAAAGAACCAGCAAGGACTCTGCGGTTGTCAAGGACACCAAAGCCCATTTCAGCCCATCCGTAATAACCTTGACGCTGATGACGATGAAGACCTTCATCTTCATAGATCTCAACTTCTTTCTTAACAGGCATTACAAAGCTGTCGTTTTGAGCTTGGTCCAGACCGATAACCAGTTCAACATCAGCAGCCTGAAGAGAACCACCAAGGTCGCTAACAAAGTAGTCTTGATACTCTTGGTTGTCACCGAACTCAAACAGGTCATGAAGATTTACACCGAAGATTCTGGTAATTGCTGGACCGTCATCGGTAGCAACGTAAACCTCTCTACGGCTAACTTCATCAAGCTGATCGACACCCCAGTTGCGAATATCTTCAATTGCTTCAGGCGAGCAATAGAGATCAGTCAAGCGACCCGGAGCGGTTACGCTGTTACCGCCACCATTACGGCGCATAACAGTTTTCAACAAGCTAACAAGGCGCTTGGTGAATTGACCAGCAGCAGCATCTGCGTCGTAAACCAAAATGTTACGATCAACAGCGGCAGCCAACAGAGTGTGCCATCCATCATCGTTAATCTTCTTAACGAATGAGGACTCAAGAACCTGCATCGCTCTGCCAACAACGTTCCAGTTAGCCTCACGCGCATATTTAAGCAGGAAGTCAATCGAGCTTGAAATGCCGTAAGTATTAACCATTACGTAATCACCTTCAACGTGTCGCTCAGGAATGCGTCCGTTTCCGGGATTTGTATAGGCGATGTGTTCAGTTTCAGTTCCGGGGGCCAAAAGATCCAATGGAAATTCTGGGGTAGCTCCCGGCTCAAGAGGCATAGCTTCGTAGATCGAAGTTACCACATCACCAAAAAGTACGCCTTTTCTAAGTGGCGTTTCTAAAGCTTTAGCGATTTCTCGCTGTGCTTCTATAGCAATAGCTTTATCGGAACTGCCAGAACGCTTGAGCAATTCGATAAACTCTGCCGAAGGACGGTTTGTAGACATATTATCTTCTCCTTATTTAATTATTATTTAAGCGTTAGTGTTTGGAAGGTCAATGTAGACTTTAGCATAACCATCTTCGTCCACGTCGGACAAGAATCTACCCACAATAAGGCGATCCGGGTTAGTAGGATTACCAGCGAGAGCGCTCGTAGCAATATTGCCACTATGCGCCAAGTATGCTGGATCGCCCGCATTTGGATCTGTACCTTCCAGACTATTGGTTACAACGAAACCCTTCTGGAGAAGAGTGACCTTACCACCCTTTTGAACTTCGTCTTTGTGCTGGTTCAAGTGCTGACGAGTCAGGTCAATATTAACCATATCGTTCAACAAAAGACCTACAGGAACTTTACCCGAAGGTGAAGCTGAGAAAGTAACAACTGCGTTACCGTTATCCATCGACGCACCAGAACCACCAGTGCTAATAACTGCGACACCGCCGCGAGTAGCAGCTTCGTTCATAAAGAACGAGATGTCAGTTTGAAGAGTACTTCTATCAGTTTTGAGAGCCATTATTTTATCTCCTTGTTAAAAATAAACTATTTTTTTGGAACAGATTGTAAGACAGAGCCAATCCACTCACTTGCAACACTACGAAGAGATTCTGCCTGATCAATTTCAGGCTCAACCTCTGCGATTGCTACTTCTTCAACTGGCTCTACAGAATCAAGAATTTCTTCTCCAGCTTCAGCGGAGTCAAGTTCTTCGTCAATATCAGCCTTAGCAGGCTTTTTCATTACAGCTTCTTCTTCTTTATGCTCAGGCGTATGCTTGGCTTTCTTTTTCATCAATGCAACAACTTTATCAAAAGTGTCATCATCAACTTCATTAAAGTCTGCAAGAGTAGCTTCTGCTTCTTCTGTCTCAAGACCGAGATTTTCAAGCTGGGCTTTGCGCTTCATCATCATTGCATCTTTTTTCATTTTACGAAGCTCTTCCATCTTTTCTTTCATTTCTTCGCTACCCTTTTTGATAGCTTCGTCCTTTTCTTTAATCGCTTCTTCTTTTTTTATCGCTTCGTCTTTCAGCTTTTTAACAGCTTCTGCTTGCTCTGCGATAGTAGCTTCAAGAGCTTGAATCTTAGACTCAAATTCCGCTTGCTGCTCTGCAACTACTTTCTCTTTAAGTGCATCATTAGCAAGTTTCGCTTCTGCTAACTCCGCGCGCAAGTCTTCAACTTGCTTATCTAAATCTGACATATTACTCTCCTTAATTGAAGAAATTGTTAAAATTTGTGATTTTGACTCATCAAAAAATTCATTCCTATCTAATATAATACTACGTGGATTAGCAGGTTTTGAAACTAGACCTTTACCAGAGAATGCTAAATTTCTTAAAAGTCTGCCAACTCTATAGTCTTGATATACTCCATCCCCACCGTAAGCCCTTAGATGTTTAGTTAAAAAGGCAGAGGCTTCACTTCTTTCGATAACTTTTGTTTGACCTTCTTCATCAAGCAAAGCATAGTCAAAAGCTGGAAATAAACATTCCATAGAGACGTACCATTGACCGTCATCTATTTCTGCTATAATTTTATTAATTCTTTCTCTTTGCTCAACATCACTCCAAGACTTGTATATAACTGCGTTTGTAATGATATTGAATGCATCTGGAGGAGACTCCAAGTCAGAATCCAATCTCTTGCCATCAAAATCAACGGCGGCGTTTCCAGTTATGTGTCCTATAATATCTTTTTCATTATGCATGAAATTGAATGGCTTATCTTCAGGAGTATTTCTAGCATCCCAAGTTTCACCGGGGTCAAAAACATCATCGTTTTTATTCCACCCAGTGCTGACCAAAATCGACTGTAGATAAAAGAGGTCCATTTGGTTTTTGTTTTGGGCAGCAGAAAACATGGATGCTAAATCGCTAGCAACTATCTTTTCTTTCGCGTCATCGCTAAGATTAGAAGCCTGTGCGACAGAGCAATATGTTAAGTTATTATTTTCAAGATGGTCTTTTAGACCATCCTGTATTTCTGTTTTGTAAATTTGCATAGATAAAACCTCCGAAACATTATACACAAAAAAATAAAATTAAAGTTTTTTTTGCTATAAAGTCACTGTTTCAGCAAACGACTGGGAGTAAATAAACTTCATCTCGTTTGAGTTTGGAGATCTGTTATTCATGCCTAAAAAGTCTTCTTTTTTAGACTCTATTGATGACACAAAAGCCTTAGAGGGATTTTTGATAGAATCAATAAGGTTTTTAACAACCTCATCATCTATCTCCATAAAAGGCTGCATTCCACTCATTATACAGAGTTTTAAATACTCTACTTGATCAAGCTCAGATTTACTAAGACTCCTCATGTTCTTTTTGTTAAAGTGAGCTAAGGCTATAGGCGAAAGTATCTCTGATATTTTGCTTTGGGCTTCCATAGCCCACAGCACAGCCAAGGTGGTATCAGAACTTCTAGGAAGAACTCTTTTTTGCTTTCTTTTCTGGGTGTCTTTAGAAAACATCGGACGACCACCAAGATCTACAATTTTATCGCCGCTTTCTCTTGGTGCGGGCTGATTTTTTTCTTCCACTTTGACATCAACCTCTTCTTCCTGCTTGTGTGGAATGTTCTGCTTCTCTAGGTATTCTTTGGTGTCAACCAAATCTTTAGTAAGAGCTATCTTTGCAATATCATTGCTGTGTTGAGGATTGTGATATGGGCTAGCCTTTTTCGGAGCATATGCCTCGCTATCTCTTTCTCTTTCTTCTCTTTTCACTCTTACCTTCTCTATACTTGGCAACTCTCTAAATCTTTCAAGAAGCGTTTCCTGAGAGATGATATCTCTATCTGCAAGTTGAATAAGTAGGTTTTTCTGAGCCGCCTCGTCTGAAAGAATGATAGAATCAAAATGAATTTCTGCGGGATATCTAAAACCCATAGCCTTTTGCACTATCTCTATTTCTTTTTTCCAGAAGCTGGAAAGAACCTCTCTACCGTACTCAAGTCTTTCAACTAAGGTTTTTAATGACACATAGTTGTTGGTATAGCCACCGCCAGCGCTAGCGCCGGTTAGAGTGGGCGGAATGCCTAAACCTGCATATATACTGGTTAAAACCGGCTGATATTTTTCAGATCCTAAAAACCTATATACCTGAGATTGACTTTCGGTGAACTTGAGTTCCGGCCCCCAAACCATATCCATAGTTCCACCGCCAACATTGCTAGCCAGTATATCTCTAAGCTTGTTGATTACAGCCTTTGTTGGTACAATCTTGTGATCTAAGTCACCTATTGTCCAAAGCCTTACATTCGATATAGCTCCATCCAAAGCAGCTATGTCTGCTAGCTTCATTTTTTCTAGCATTATAATATCATCTAAAATTGACCCTATCATTGGATCTGCCCAAACTAGCCAGTCATCCTTTTTATAAAAATAAAAGTCAACCTTGTTCATATCTAGCGGAATTGTTCTTTCACCGCTTTTTAGCCTTTGATACAGATCTTCCGGTAAAACCTTCTTGTTATTAGCGTTATTCATTATAGAATTATAAGAATTATTAGAAAGCCTCATGACATATTCTGGCTTCCCAATACTCATGCCATAGTGACCTTTTATATCTATAGAGAGAGGATTTAAAAAATTGTACCCCCAAGGTATCTCTCTTCTTTTAAAGTTCACATCTTCTATTTTTGTATCTGCGGCAAAAGAGCTTTTCAACGCTCTTTCTTGAGATCGACTAACCTTAGCGGTGTTTCTTCTAACAACCACATTTCCAGTTCTATAAAGATAGTTCAAAAACCTTTCAGACCGGTCTGTGCCATTTATTTCTTTAAACCATTTTCTGTAAAACTTTTCTACGGATTTGTTTGGATGGACCAACACCAGCCCCTGACTGGCAAAGTCGCTCATCAAATCTATAACATTTCTAATTATACCCACACTACTATAAGCCTGCATACACTGGCCTATTAGTCTTTTCTGCCTGCTGGCAACAGATTCGCCGGGGCGAAACGCATTGTAATCGTCTCTATTAAAGCTAGGACGAACAGACCTATTTGGCTCAACATTTATATAGGTATTTCTCCTGCTGTAGTTATGAGCCGTAGATTTTTGTACGCCATCGTAAGCATTTATGTTATCAGACGTAGCTTTGTAAACCTGCTCTCTTTGAGAATCGCTATCCCAAGTCATATATAGATCTTCTGACATGTTTTCCCTTTAATGGTATTGGTAATAGTATTGTTAATACTAATATACACAGATTAATAAATATCCCGCATTTTGTCAGCAAACCAAGATGGGCCATCGAACATTTTGCCAGAATTTTCAAACCTTGAAGAGTTAGCTTGAGCAAAGCCGCCAACATTCAACTCTTGATGTTTTTCATGTGTTGTATAGTTTCTGGCTGACATATTAGCCATTATAAGAGCAGAATACCTATCCTTTCTAAGTCTGGTTTTTCTTCCTGCTCCAAGCTTCACCTCTGGAGTATCCCATCTTTCTCGACCCGTAGATGTTTGCGTCATAACAATCATGGATAATTCATCTTTCAGTTCTTCTATCTCCATAACGCAATCCTCTAGCGTGTCGTACTTTCTCCCAGCAACCTTATCGTCTTCAATAGAAAGGCCGATACTGGCACTGTCGAAAAATGGAAACAAAACAAGCTTATCTTCAAAATCCTTTCTAAGACCATGATTAGCTTCTGCCAACCAATCGGCTTTTGCAAACTGGCAAAGCTTTAAAATGTGCAATCCTGAATGATAGTCTGTTTCCTTTTCCTTCTCTTCCACGGTAGGCCATATCCGAACTTCTCCCTCGCCTATTTTGTCTTTATCCTGCAAGGCTTCAACAACAGCTATTCCGCCACCTTGGGCATCAATAGCGATTTCAATACATGGAAAGGATTTCATTAGCTGTCTTATTTTTTTAGCGCAATATGAATAAAAATCATCTTCATCAACCAATTTTGATTTTAGCTTTTCCTTGTGCTGTTTTCTTGTTGTCGTCCAACAATGCACAATTTTTCTATGGTCTGGGTTTACCTCCATAACGATTATACTAAAGTTATCAACTTCTGATGCAGGGTCAACACCAAATATATACTTTTTATTTGGATCTCCCTTCAACATTGATTCAAAACAGATGTCTCCAGAGGGCAAAGAAACAGGCTTTGATTGTGAAGTAGTGCAAGACTCAATCAAGCTTCTTTTGAAAAAGCCCTGACTGTCCGTCGTGAACACAGCACCATATTCCATGTTATATATTCCAGAGTGTATAGTAGCCTTTGCTCTAGCAATCTGCCCACTATCCATAAAACCATCTGGAAGTTTTTCAACAGGCATCCTAATAACAGAATATTCTCTCCAGTCAAAATCTTGTGGAACCGAACCGCCAAAAACGTCTCTAAGCATAGCCTCGTTGCCACCACTACATATTATAGATTTATACCTTTTCCAATATTCTGCAAAGTGGTTAAAGTCGTAGTAAGCGGTTCCAGATAGTATTATCTGGTTTGACTTGTTCATACCGGTTTCAGGCGAATCATTGCCAACAGGTATCCCTAACTCTAGGGCTTTCTTTTCTTTTGCTTTTTGTTTGACCTTTTCTATTGGTGAAGCAGCCACGGCAGCAAAACCAGCAACAACGTTTTCAAAAATGTCTCTTGGTATAGAAGCGAATTCGTCTGCGATAATATCATTAGCTCGCTGGCCTCTAATTTTGCTACCATCTCCAAGTGGCAGGCAGGTAATGGTGCTTTGACCTATGTGCATAACGCACCTGTCTACGTCTCGTCTGGGGCCACTGTTCGTAGGGCAAAGATCTCTCAATATTGGCGCGTTTTTCCATATTGTATCCATATACTCAAAAAGAACTTTTGACTGCCTAAAAGCCGCACCCACCACAATAATTTTTCTTCTTGGCATGAACAAAGCGCGAAGCAGGGGATAGACTGAAAGTATAAACGACTTGCCCATACCGCGACTTCCTATCAACATAGGAAACTTACGATTCCACATTTCATATAAAAGCAAAGACTGAAATGGAGAAAGTTCTATATTTAAAATGAACTTACAAGCAAAGGAAAAATACTCTGGACGCATCATAAGCCAAGCTATTCTTTCTAAAAGCTTCTCGTTATCCGAGTCCTGCATTACAAAATCCATAGGATTAAACAGCTTTGACTCATCAACGTCAATCCCTAGCCATGCGTCTTCTAATTGCTTTGCGTGATCTATCATTTATAAATACCATCCACGAATCCATAGTATACCGCTTGTTCAGCAGTCATATACCAATCTCCATTGTTTAATTTTCTTTTAATGTAAGTCTTAGTTTTTGACTGGGTATAATTAGCATCTTTAAAAAACGCCCCTGTCTTTTGGCATTTTTCCGTATATATGTCTACCATTTGTCTAGCCGCATCTTTTTCAAAGGCTGCAAGATTCTGAGAACTTAGGTAATGGCCGCTTATCTCGCTACTGCCCCAATGCACCATAAAAGCAGAACTAGGAGTTATCAGTCTTTTTGTTGCGGCTTGTATGAGAATAGTTCCCATAGAGCATAGCTGACCGTAGGCAATAAAAGTTGTTTTACATTTGCAATTTTTGATAGCATCATATATACCCATTCCAGAGTACCAACACCCGCCTACTGTTTGCATATGGATAGTAATTGGATCTTTATTGATGTTTTTTAGAACGTTTATATTTTTGATAAAGTTCTGAAGCATCCTGTGATCAACACCGGCAGATTCTCCAGAGTCATCAAATTCGTTTATATAAATTTCCCTATTTTTAACATCAATTCCATAATTATGTATTTCACCAATACTATCTCTAGTGCTTGACATCTTTTTCCTTATGAAATAATTCGTTCAGTCTTTTAAATAGACTATTGCAAACCATAAAGGCGTTCTTTTTATTTCCGCAAAATAATATTTTTGTATCATACCACAATTGAAATTCTATAACGCACTTTAATAAGTACTTTCCTGTAATCTTAACCTTTGGCCTCATCGACATTGGAACTTTTGAATTTTCTGGATATTTCAAAAGATCGTCCATCGAAAACTCGCAAATTATAAAAGAGAACGGGTAGTCCTTCATACGCTCCATCTCGGCCTGAAAAGGTTTCTTTTTTCTGCCAAGATTCATCGCGATTTCGGAGGTGCAGCCTTTTCTTTCTACGCATACAACGTCTTCAAAATCTTGAAGGGTATAATCTCCAGTTGTAAGCGTTCCGACCTCCATGCCGTCACACTTATCATAAGGAGAGAAAAACCACCCGTCCTGTTCTCTTGTGTCTTTTATTACTTTATAATTTGGTATATTTTTTTTCATAGGCTTTTAAGGATATACTATTTTCCAAATACTACCTTTAGTAAGTCTGGGTTTGTGATGCTCCCCGCGAAACTCTTTAACCACTTTATTAAAAATTCTAACATCTTGCTCTATAACTATTTCAACACTGCCATTTTTGTTAGACCTAATTTTTTCAACAATTTTATCAATAGTTTCTTCGGAAGGCTCTGGAGTCCGTTCCGGTTTTTGGGGTTTTGGTTTCGGAATATGGTCACTTCCGCGAAAAGCGAATTCAGATTTTATATCTCTATTTTCTTTTAAAAACTCTTTATTCATCATACCTACCCCTTGTTATTAATTAATTGTGTAAAATAGGAAGCGTAATGAGACTCTTTGCCAGTAACAGACTTATGACACTCGCTACAAAGCGTTATTCCATTGTCAACATCATATCTTAAAGAAGATGCTGACGACCACTTCATTATGTGGTGAACATTAAGTCTGGCTTGTCTCCCCTTCTTTTTACACATTTGGCATGTAAAATTATCTCTTTTTAATACTTTTAGTCTAAACTCTTTGTAAATCGGATCGCTGTAATCTCGCCTCTTGGACATCGCTATCGACCATTCTTTCTGCTAATTGTTTAAATGAAATTTCAGGCTCCCAGCCCAATACACGTTTTGCTTTTGCTGGTATTCCCAATAAATAGTCTACTTCTGCGGGACGATAAAATTCTGGATCAATTACAACATACTCTTCCCAATCTGTAATTCCTATATGGCTAAATGCTATCTGTAGAAACTCTCTGACCGAATGAGTCTCTCCAGTAGCCACTACATAGTCGTTTGGACTGGTATGCTGCATCATGTCCCACATGGCCCTTACATAGTCTTCTGCGTGTCCCCAGTCGCGTTTCGCGTCAAGATTGCCTAATCTTAGTTTTGGAAACCTAGAATCATTGCAGCAAATATCATCTCCATCAAAACTTGCAGATACATAACCACAATCCATAGCCCACTTTTTGAATTCACCAATCCATTTTGTAATTTTTCTAGTAACAAACTTTTCTCCCCGTCTTTCGCTTTCGTGATTGAACAAAATACCACTACAAGCAAATATTCCATAGCTATCACGATAATTGCGAACAAGGTGATGTGCTGCTAATTTAGCAATAGCATATGGACTCTGCGGCATGAATGGTGTTTTCTCGTCTTGGTATTTAATCATCTCCGCAAGACCTTCTCGCAAATTGTAATTCTTACCAAACATTTCGCTAGAACTAGCTTGATAAAACTTAATATCATCTTTTCTGCCAGAATACCTTATCGCCTCTAGGATATTCAACACTCCACCAGCAGTAACATCCCAAGTTAGACTAGGCTGCTTGAAGCTCGTTCCAACGTGTGATTGAGCAGCAAGGTTATAAATCTCGTCAGGCTCTTCTTTTTTGATCACATTACTAACACTAAACGCATCTGTAATGTCTCCTTCGATTATTTTAATTTTTTGCAGGATGTGATTAATTCTATCTAGTGTTGGTACACTAACCCGCCTCGTTATTCCAACTACCTCATATCCCTTTGCCAACAAAAGCTCTGCTAGATAACTTCCGTCTTGTCCTGTAATTCCGAAAATTATTGCTTTTTTCATTTTCCTTCCTCGTTTTTGATTAGTGTTTCCGGCGTCAAAAATGGCTGGTCAACCATACCATCCTCGTATTTGGAATACTCGGAAAGACGTTCTTTCTCCTTTTCGGTTGCCAATCGCATCTTTTCCATTTCTATTCCTATCTTGGTTCTAAAGTTTTCACTTGTTGCAATCTGCTTGACTAAAGATGCAAATGTTTGCTTTGAGTCTTCAATCGCTTTGATTCGTTGCTCTCTTGTGCCTTTTAAGTCCTTGAGCATCGTCGCCTTGCGAGCTTGAAGATCTTTGTAGTCTTTTGATAGGGTTTCTTGAGCGGCCCTTGTTACAGCAATTTGTCGCTCCATATTCATAATTAGATCCACATCGCGCTGATCTTTATCTCGCGACTTTTCATTCTGTACGATTCTTTCATTTGCCATGATGTCTTGTTGATTCTCATGCTGGGATCTTAATATTCTGTTCATGAGTATTTCAAGCTTGATTGTGTCGATTATTTGCATTTCTTCGGTATGAAACACATCGTCTTTGAACTGGCTCCACATTTTCTTGAAATGGAATTCAAACATGTCAAGCTCTTCTGACGAGAACTGATTTGACAATTCCCGATAATAAGGCTTTGTTTTTAATTCGTTTGCGACAGCCGCTTCTTTTTTCTGACTTGATGAAAAACCGACCTTTTTGGCAATCCAATCGCGAACAGACCCAGTATCTCTACCTAGTGTTTCTGCTATCGCTTCAGGCGAAAGAACCTCGCAGTTCTGCTCGATAAACTGCATTTCCTCGTTGGAAAACCTACCCTTTTTCAACATCAAACTCTCCGTCGATTATTTCTTGTATTTTTTTTACAACCTTGTTTTTTCTAGATTTTGTAATCTTGCCCTTGTTTTTGATTCTAAGATAATCCGCCCTCATGAAAGCCGGAAGCTTTTCGTCTATTAAAGTCATTATCTCAGCCACATAAGCGTCATCTATTGTATTATCCCCAACAGCTACATGAAAAAGCTCATGTATATCAATTGGCTCAAGTATATTTTTCTTGGCCTCTTGTATTTTTTGAGCTATGCCAACTTCATATCTGTAGTAATTATCACGCTTGAAGTTTTTGAGTCTATTGTTTAGATGCACGTAAAGAAAGTTTTCAAGAGACCTTTTTCCATCATAATCATCAATTGCTTTGGCCGCAATGATAAAAGCCTCTTGCTCTATGTCCTCTGAGTCATATGAAGTAAAAACATATTTATGTGATATTTTTTTGACAACTTTATTGAAAGCGTCCAGAAATTCTTGTTCTGTAATATTATTTGGAAGTCTCACCTTTTTCTTTTTCCTCCTCATCCTCAAGCAGAGACGCTATTGACTTGTCTTCTGCTTCTAGTTCCTTTTTGATTTCTTCTTGTAGTTCTGCGGTGGCTTTTACAACAAGCCTTGATTCTATTTCTTTATTGTCACTCATAGTAAAAATCTCCTTTGCTAGTTTATAGTATATACACAAAACAATAAAAAACACCAAAATATGTGCTTTTGTAACTTTTGTTTTATATACTTATATAGGCCCAATATAAGGAAAATCATGATAGACTATTGTATAGTGTGTGCGGGCGGAACGGGCAGCAGGCTTGGAGAAATAACAAGATCGGTCAATAAGCATCTTTTGCCCATATCAACAAAGCCCGCAATATCGCACGTAATGGACTTGGCCCACAGAATTTGTAATAAAGTTTTTGTGGTGACTTCGCCCAATTATATATCGCCCATAGCCGCCCAATGTACAGGCGCAGCATTTGTAGCACAAAGAAACCCCAACGGAATAGTCGGGGCAATGATGGAATGTGAACAATTTACACAAAACTCAAACATAGCAGTTTTACTTGCAGATAATTTGTTTGACGAGTCTTGCAGAAACATTATAACAGAGCGATCCAGAAGTTTTCAAAGTGGAGCAGAAATATTTGCAAAGAAAGTGGCTAATCCAGAAGATTATGGGGTTGTATCAATACGTAATGGTAAATTTTATAATGTGGAGGAAAAGCCTAAGATTCCTAGTACTGATATGGCTATGACGGGGGCTTTTTTGTTTGACTCTAGTGTTTGGAATTTTTGTAAGTCTTTAGAGTGTTCTCAAAGGGGCGAGTATGAAATTTCTGACTTGGTTAATTGTTATGGTTCTGGGGCGGGTGTGAATGTTAATATTATAAAGGGCGAGTGGTCTGACATTGGGGCTTCTATCGAACAATACTGGAAATCTACGGATAAATGGAGAAATATACTATGAAAATATTGGTTACGGGCGCAAGAGGCTTTATTGGTAGTCATTTTATAAGAAGACTCAAAACTCAAATGCCCGAAGCTTCGATTGTGGCTTTTGGAAGAGATACAAATCAATGGAGCAAAAAAAGAGTAGAAGATTTGCAGGAAAATGTCAAGTGGACTCATGGGGACTTGAATGGAGATATAAGTGGGCTTTGTGAGGGAGTGGATGTGGTTTTTAACTTTGCGGCCAGAACGTTTGTGGATCACTCTATTCGAGATCCTGAGCCGTTTATTACAGCTAACGTTTTGGGGACAGCTAATTTGCTTGAAGAGGCGAGAAGGAATGGTGTTGGGGCGTTTTTTCAAGTAAGTACAGACGAAGTGTATGGTCAAATACTTGAGGGCGCTCATCATGAGGAATCTCCTTTGTGTCCTAGAAATCCATATGCGGCAAGCAAAGCTGGGGCCGATGCGCTGGTTATTAGTTATGCTCACACATTCAATATGTGGACATGTGTAACAAGAACTGAAAATAACTATGGGTCGTGGCAGCATCCACAGAAAGCAATGCCGGTTTTTGTAAGTAAGGCATGTAACAATCAGCCAATACCTGTTTATGGAGATGGGCAGCACGTAAGACAGTGGTTGCATGTTAGCGATCACTGCGATGCTTTGATTGAGTTGCTAAAAGAAGGAAAACTTGGAAACAAGGTGGATAAAGGTGAGATTTTTCACGTTGCTGGAAATCAAGAAACAACAAATGAAGAATTAGCAAAGAAGATACTTCGTGTTTTGGGGCGACCTGATAGTTTGATTGAATATATTGATGATTTCAACATCAGGCCGGGACACGACAGAAGATATGCGCTTTCTTGTGACAAAATCAAGAATGCAATTGGATGGGTTCCAAAGGTGGGGCTTGACGAGGGGCTGGCTGAAACAATCAAGTGGTATGCTGATAATCAATGGTGGTGCAAATGATACAAAGTCCATGCACTAGGCATTGTTCTGTAAATATTGACGGTGTTTGTGTTGGTTGTCTCAGAACGAGACAAGAAATAACAGACTGGCGGGATTATAGCGACGAACAGAAGCAACAGGTTCTTGATAATATTAAATTGCGTCAAAAAGAGGCAAATGGCGATAGCTAGTGTCAATCGGAAATGTTTAGAAACGACATTATATTTTTGTTTGTTTGAGTTGTGTTTGAACCACCCCCGCCCCCCGGCGGGGTGGTGTACACGTTTCTACTGAACAAATAACACCCCCCTATCGGTGGCGGCACACCCCTAACAATCTATGGCGGATATTCCCGCCTTAATCGACCATTTCCATTAGGGGGGTGTTGTCATTCTCAATAAC
>CEUT01066011.1_pt1 | contig 36583 bp, 59 predicted proteins | sample 531401 | NCBI WGS metagenome assembly CEUT01 (sample SAMEA2622821, study PRJEB7988) | marine metagenome | biome: marine biome (ENVO:00000447); feature: surface water layer (ENVO:00002042); material: "saline water (ENVO:00002010), including plankton (ENVO:xxxxxxxx)" | depth 5 m | reverse complement strand
TTGGATGATTGTCCCTTACTAAATCACCGACTTTCACTGATAACCTCCAGGTTCGCATATGTAGTCATAATTTTTACACCATTATCTAGCACAACATTGTGATAGCCGTCGCCGTGATTATGGACAAGAAAACCCACTACAGACTTGGCTATCAGCACATGGTTAGATGTGATGTGGGGGCGGACTCGTACTAAATCACCGACTTTCATTGATTATCTCCAGGTCATCAACCCAATCCATAACTCCATCCCACTGAACACGGTCATGGTTCCAGATTACGCGGGCCCGTTCTGGTGCTCCTCCGTATCCATACTTATATCGAATCTCACACACTATACCCCTGACGTCCTTAAGTGTGGAGTGGTAAGCCCTGTACTTTACTAGATCACCGACTTTCATTGATTTTCCTCAGCTCATCGGTTGTAAACAAACGAACACTACCATCAGTACAAAGAACATCTACAACTTCATAGACATCACCGTTCATTACACCGAATTTAACAAGGTCACAGTCCGATGATAGTCGTGGAGGCGAGATGATGATACCCAAGTCCTCGTAGAAATCATCAGTCACGAGGTCGCCAACGCTGAGCCGGCTCACTTGATAACCTTGCAGCCGCTCGTGACCCACCACTTTGCATCACCTTCGCGCTGGCGCTGGACCTTAACCGTGCCGCCCTCAGTGTTGATCTGTAGCACAACGCCAATGTGTTCCCAACTGTCTGGGTGCTTCTTCGGGTAGTATACTACCAAATCACCGACCTTCACTGAGCACCTCCACAAAATCCATCTGACCGAAGCGTGCGAAGCCGTGACCAGGGACAAACACGCGGTAAGTAACGTAAGAGCTTCCTTCTGGTTCCACAATGTCAATGATTCCGACCTGATCGCCCCACCAGTAAGTATGGTTTGGCGGCATCTTTACCAAGTCACCAACTTTGATTGCCCTAGACATACTTCAACTCCCTCCTTGAGTGAGAATTGACTAGATGCCGCCTGCTGTGTGATTTCATCCAGTGGACCCTGTAGGGGTAATTACCAAGCCATACTGCTGTGATTACACCTAGCTGCTGAGAATCATCCACTACAAGTGCGCTGTTGTAGTCTCGCATGATACCATACTCCGACAATCTAACCAAGTCTCCAACCTTCATTTGCAGACCTCGTAGCAACTCTCGTAAACATAGTAGTGGCAAGACTCACCACAACCTGAGTCGGTCCTATCACAAAGCATCTCAACATCGTCTTCACACTGCATAACAGTGTCGCAGTCCTCCTCCATTGGACAACCAGTGAGGAAAATAGAGAATAGAAACAAAATAGAAAAACGAATCATCGTCCCACTCCTCGGGCGGCTTGGACAGTACCGACGTACTGGTATGCGCCCTTGTTGTACGCTGGGGCGGAACACTTTGCCTTACGAGCTTTCTCGATCAGTGCTGATTTGCCACCACAGGTAAGGCAAGTTCGATAACCAAGCGCAAGGCGGCGTGGGTTGTACTCTTCTTGGCATTTGATACAGATTGCGACAGACATTGGATACTCCCTGATTGTTTATATTATAATAATATCAGGTATTTAGCGGTTTGTCAACTGTTTTTTCCCATGGACCTTTAATTATTTTTGAGTCGAAAATTGACTTCTCAACATCGCGGAGATGCTGAGTCCAGTTCTCCGTTAGGGACCATTTTGTGGTCGCGGTCTCTTCATCAAAAGTTGCAACAACTTTGCCCTCGATACAAAGAGCGAAAAGAGTACAAAGATTGGCGGCTTGACGAGGGTCATCGAGCATACCTGAGTCATATGATTCAATGATTGACTGAAGGATATGTCTGCCTTGCGCCAGGACTCTTCTTCTTGCTGTCTTTTCGTCTACAAAATTATCAAACATTTTATCTCCAGAGTGTTACAAATTGTCCGAACTCGCGGTCGAAGGTGTAAAGTAAACCTTCATAGTTGGTCAACATCATCTCGTCGATGATGCACTTGATTTTATGTTCACTATAACCAAGCTGCCTACCCCACCTTCTAGCATACGCCATTAGGACGTGGGCGTTCCCTTCGGGACCTGTGAGGTCTATTTCCAGCTTTTTCATTGGCATTTCAGATCTACAGCGAATCATTTGTTTTCCCTTTGTGATTGTTGTATTTATATTTTACGCTAAAGTGCCGATAATGTCAAGAGTTTTCTCACTCTTTTCTACTAAAGGTCGCCAACGGCGGGATGGCCACCAATTACTATTTCCATCGGGGTCCAAAACCAAAATATCCTCTAAGGTAGGAGATACTTCAATTACCATCCCCCACATTAAAAGCTGCTCATAGACTTCAGTATTAGATATATAACATGCGACAAAATCACCAGGACAATACTTTGACTCCATACTATAAATATGAAATAAAAGCAACAAAAGTAGATTCTTGGGTCAGACTGTCCTCACCGCCTTGACATCCGCCAGCCTATGTCTAATTTTATTTTCTTTCTCTGTCACCCAGGTGTTTGCTATTGCCCAGGATAAGAACACGGACGCGGTTATAGACAATCGCGCCAAGTACCTATATAATATCCAAGAATCCGCCGGCTGCACTGCATATAAACAGTGATTGACCAACCGACACCACCTATCCCATAGGTGGATTTTAATCCACTGCGACCACTCGCTCATTAGTCGAGAAGTAGTTTCTACCAGCGTGCTCTTTCGTTGTCATCCACATTCTTTGACACTTGCTTGACTTTGGCTTAGGTGCACACATATCTGTCAAAACGATATGCCCATCAAAACCTTTTTTGTTTACATATTCTGTTGGAGCATCAAAACAAGTGCCGCCCTGGAGTACACGCTCTGGCAGCTTTGTTTGCCCCTTCTTCCACGTAAAAACCTTATCGTCGTCGACACGAGTATCAAAAGGAATTACGACAAACTCTGCGATTTGTGCCAGCTTGTTAAGTTCTGCGAAGAACATAGCAAGCATCTTGTCATCAACAGACCCAGACTGATCAACTGAAACGGCAACTCGTGCGACGCGGTTTGACTTACGGCCTGGGTGAACATAAGCATAGCGTCGGTTGATTCGCTTGATTGAGCTAGAGCGATTGGCTCGCTGGGAAGACTTGACAAAATATCGAAGGACCTTGCGCCAATCAACCTTAGTCTCAAGCATCTTCATAACTTTCTTTCGGGTTTCCTGAGACACAGAACCCCAGCGATTTGAAGCACTCGCTTCCTCAGCTGCCTTACGCACAACTTCTTTCAAGCGCTCCCTGGCCATTTCTTTGATCTCCTGGGAGCATTCTTGCCAGCCCGAATGGTCATCGAGAGTATCAGGGATCCCGCCAGACTGACCGTCATTGTCAGCTGGATCTCCGCCAGACTCGCCCTGGCCCTGAGACTCAGAGCTGGATGGACCCGATTGGCTGTCACCTTTGTTGTTGTCAAACTCTGGCATATTTGCCATGTACCACTCTGCTGACTCGCCGCTTGGAAGATGCTCGAACGGAGTATCTTTCTCGCCAGGGATGAGGCCACCTTCTGGTAAATTATGCAGGTGTGAATTGATTGCCAAGTCAGTTGCAATGTTCCACAACTTGATGTTGACACCTTCAGGCAATCTACCAGTGACGTGTTCAAACAGCACATGATAGAACTCGTGCTTGAGCACGTCAGCACGTTGAAGGTCTGTCAAGTCTGCAAAGAACTTGGGATTGTATAGCATCTCGAACTGAGCGGTATCAGGGTTGACCATGACCCCAGCGGTGGGGATTGCATAAGATGCTCGCTTGTCAATGCGACGTGAGATAGCCGCAAAGAATGGTTCTTCCATAAGAAGACGTGCGGTGTTTAGATTGAGATCAAATTCCTGACCAGACATGACAGCCTCCAATAATTAAGTACAACTATATCTTACTATAAATAGTTTGATTTGTCAACAACTATTTCTTGTCTTCCTCCGACCCGTTGATGAGTCGAACGAAGTGCTTGGATACGGACTCGCCATCTACCTCGGACTTGTGCAGTTTGACAGTGTTGTTCACATCACCCTTGCCCATTACAGTCCACAGCTTCATAGCGACCTCGGATGGAAGCATCACGAAGTATCGAGCCAAGTTGTTAATTAGCTCTTGGTCAAGCTCGTTGTGGAATGTCTCCTCTGCCTCGAACTTGTCGATGATTGCAGTATGGTCATTGATACCAAAGTCCGCAACCTTAGCAAAGTTGCCTTGAATCAGGATATCGTCAACAGTAACCTGACGATCATAATTCAGAACAAAGTCGTTGAAAGCCACAGCTGCCTCAAACCCAACGAAGGCAGCAGTCAAATTGTAAAGTGCAGGACTGGCTTCCTTGAGTAGATCAGCCTGGGCCAGGCACTGGTCTAGACGCTCCCATGACCGACGAGAAGGGTAAACCTTGTTCGGCTCAAAGTCGTCTGTATGCTCAAGGTGAGCGCGGTTGCCATTGATGAAGTTCCAGACCTCATCAGAGACATTGGATTCCTTCGCCCAAGACAGCCAGTCCTCCACGGAAGGCTCGATATCGAACACGGTCCAGCGGTCTAGTTCGGCTGGGTCCATCTCACCTACCTGATATTGCGCTCCATGTTCACCGCCGTTGACGGCCGCAAAGACGAGAGTGTCTGGGTGGAGCGTGTGTCCGTTGAGCTTACGAGAATCAGTAAGCTCGAAGATACCTTGGCGGACTTCCAAGGTGGCGCGGTCTACTTCGTCGAGAAACAAAACAACAGGTCGGTCACACGCAGCTTTGAACCAATCTGGTGGGTTGAACGAAGTCGAGTTGCCTTCGATGGAAGGTAGACCAACCAAGTCACCTTCGGTCATCTGAGACGCTCGCCTCTCAACGACTTCCATATTTTGCTTGGCGGCGTATTGGTAGACGACAGTAGACTTACCAATGCCGTGACGGCCACGAAGCAACACAGGCTTGCGGACGTTAGTTACGTGATGGACGATCTGGGAAAATGTAGCGAAGTCAACAGCCATTAGTAATCTCCTTGTTTGTTGGCGTTTTTTCTTTCTCTATCTTTAACTAGTATGTCATAATTAACTGATTTTGTCAACATAAAAATCATAAAAAATTTAACTGCGTCTTGCCATGGTTTTCATTGCAAGATTGCGATTACGGTCATCTGGTGACGATGCTGAAATTTTTACAATGAGTTCAAGTGGTGTGTTCTCATTCTCAATAATCATCCTCTCAGTGGTTGACGGCCCTGAGTAGTAGTAACCAGAGTATGCCTCATTGGTTGTCGCTCTCAGGCGCTGAACATCTTTAAGGTAGATGTCTTCAATGATTTCTGGTGGTGTTCCTGTGTTTTGAGACCGCGATGAAACACCGTGGGAGTGCCACCGATAGTGGTGCAGAAAAACACGAGGGAGACGCCAAGGTGACCGACCGCGCATCTGTGCTGCATAGCCATCGTAAAGCTCATGGTACTTATCTTGCTCTTCGAGGAAATGCCCGTATGTGATAAGCTCACACTTTCTTGCATAACCCTTGTAATCCCAAAGGATATCTCTAGCTGATCGAGATAAGCTACTGTTCTCAATAAGATAGTTGTGCGCTCTGCGGTAGTGATGCTTGGCAATAGCAACTTGATCTTCTGTGTCAAGGAATCTGTTCTTGGCAAGACCGATAAGTTCTGGGTTGGTCATCTGGTTGATATAGTTTTTTAGGTGGCTCATTTCCACTCCTTCATTGTTGTAATATAATAGTATCAGAGATTGTTAAAAATGTCAAGAAGATTTTGATAATAATTTCAACCACTTGGTGCGGATCCATCGTTGCTCATTTTCTGGCTCTGAGTTAAGAATCAAAACCTTACAATGATATTCATCTGGGTGGAAAGTCCTGTCTGTGTTATACATTGGGTTGATAGCCTTTCTTTCCACAACTACGCCTGTCATTTTCTCTTCCCCTTTGCCAAGGTAGCATTCAACAAGATCTCCAATATCAATAGCTTGTTTAATCATATCTCATATTGCCACAAATTTTATAAAAAGTCAAGAAAAATCTTCAATTTTTCTTCTTCGTTTGGTACCGTTAGAATAACTAATGCCCACCGTGCCTTTTCGAATAGAGTTGTAAATTGTAGATTTTTTGGACCTGTTGTCTTTTGTCACGAAGTGATCACCGTCGGGGTCGTTATGCTTTCGCGCACAGACAGCATAGTAAATATATTTTGGTGTCATCTTATAAACAATTCCAACGATGTTAGCACTCTCTACTTCACCGGCGGTACCATAAGCCTTGTCATTATAGAGCATGTCACCGATCCTCAAATTATATACTTCGTTCATAAAAGCTCCTCGTAAGGCGAGAGCATGTTCTCTGGCAACTTAACAATCCTTGTCTCACCTGTAATCTTGCTTGTTGACATTAACCTAAACCAAACCTCTGACGTGGGCCGAGTGCCATGATCAACCGATAACACAAGATACGGTGTCAGATGTGCATAAGAAGGCATCCTTCTAATATGTTCAGGGTTGTCTTGTGGGTGCGTATACACAAGGTCGCCTGGGTGTAGTTTAGTTTTCATTTACTTTCCTTAGCATATGCGCTGGGAAGTCCACAATTTTTGTTTTATCAGACCATGACATAAAAACTCTATACCAAATGGAATCTGGTATTTTCTGGATTATAACTGCTCTTGCTGCTATCTTTTCATCTCTCACTATCTTGTCTGCCCCAGATGTGACAAACACAACATCTCCTGGCTGTAAACTAGTCTGCATAGCCATCATCTTCATGATTTGGGATCCAGCCATACATATCCAGAGATGCCTGCTCATAATCATACCTTGTCGGCGGCTTGGTACTGATTTTGTTTTTTAACTTAGGGGTCTCTCTTTTGTTAGCGTTGTCATGTTTTAGCGCCAGCCCTTCTGCGCGGGCTGGAAGGTACGATGGGTCTCCACCCTGGAAGACCCTAAGCCTTTCTCCATTTTCCAAGTAAAATGTAGGATCACAATTTTTTATAATCTCGTGATTTACAACTTCCATCGCTGTAAGGGCTCGCATTCGAGTTCTCAAAGAGCCGCTCTCAACACTAACAACTGGTACCTTGAACTTACCAAACACTGTTGGCTTGACGACCACCCTTTCGCCGTCGCGCATGTTCAAGAAAGAGATGGCTTGAATAACGTTTTTGTTCATTTGTTTTTCCCCCTAACCCTCTTTAGATCTGACTCGTGAGCATAAATCGGGCGTGCTTCATCAGTAACTAGTACCTTGTACAGTCTTGCTCCCTTAGCTGCTCTGGTAATTGGTTTCGCGTTAACCTCCAAGATCATGCACATCTTGTTCGCCATAGATGCACAAACGCTGCGTCTGGGTCTGTGGCCATCTTTTTGGTTAGTGTTAGCAATATCTACTCTGTTAGTACATCTGATTTGTACAAAATCTCCGACTTTATACTTTACTTCTTCTTCGTAGCAAGCCAAAATCTTTTTGGCATACTTATTGTTGCACATTTTGTTATACTCGTTGTATGACAGGACGTGCCCTTGGGGATCTTTGAGGACCTTTTCTACAATACCATCAAAATATGGAGGATACTGGTTGGCGTAATAATTAGCGCACTTTACTGCAATGTTTCGATGATCATCCGAGTAGTTTTGCTCAAACTCCTGCTTCTTTTTAATCTCTTCCATACTATATTTATTATAGAGTCGCTCCAAATGGTATAACTGAGAAGAAGAAAGTCCAGAAGTATTCTTTTTTCTGTTCTCATGTTGCCAGAACAAGGATAAATAAAACTGCTTGTCACCATATGCCAAGTGATCTTCCACAGAACTTAAGTGAGAAAAAAAGATGAATGTTTTTTCAGCGTCGGACATCATAGCTTACAGATCCTATCAGATAGAGTAAAGGTTGGCTTGTCTCTGCCAATGATCATAACTTTTACGCACTGAACTGAATCAAAAAGAACGTTTCTCTCGAAACCAAGCACTACTGCTTTGTGCCTATGTCTCTTGTCCGAATGCTTCATTTCTACAATCTCGCCAATTTCAAAACCAGTCATCTTCATCTTTAAGCTCCATTGCTTTTGTTGTACTACAATTATACTTTAATTTCAAGGATTTGTCAAGAGCTATTTTGCAAACTTTAGATCGCGGCGGTCGAAGCCCATTTGCCAATCCCAATAGCTTCCCCGTGTTGCATAATCTCGCTTCTGTGAGTGTTTATAAATAGAGTTACACCAGAGGATTCTGTAAGTATTGTAAGCTCCGACTTTTTTAATAATGCCTACGTCACCATCTCTAATCCAGCCTGTTCTTTTTATCTTTTTACCATACGAAGATAGCGTAACTAAATCACCGACTTGCATGTACCTTCCTCCTTAGTCGTAACAATGCCAATTCTTTCTTTTTACATTCTAGCATAATATCGTGCTTTTGTCCATAAGAATCTACTTGTCTTTCGATAAAATCTGAATGAGCTTGCGGGCGAATTTTTGGGTCGCCTTGTTCAGCAGCTCTCGACTCTGAGACGTGAACAACGGGGTCGATTCCTTCTGGCCAAGTTGATGCTGCGAGTTCGAGGGCTTCTCGCTCTGTGAGTCCTCCCGTGCAGAATCTATGGTGATGGTAATCGAAAACAATCGGGATTCCAGTTTCGTGATAAATCTTTTCATAAATCTCCTTTGTACTCCACATCGAGGCTTTATCGTCATTCTCCAACGTAAAACGCATTTTAGTGTTGGTGTCAAGTCCACCTGGCTTGTGGAAGTTTTTAATGAAACGTTCTGCTGTTGCGTCCTTGTCTCCGTATGTGCCGCCAACATGGATGTTGATCTTGTTGTAGTGACTAGGAAAGAAACCCATCATATCAAAGATACGAGAATGATTGTTGAGTTCCTTGTATGTTTTTTCCACAACTGATTCGTTTGGTGATGCAAGACAACAGAATGGGCCAGGATGAAAGGTCAAGCGGTGGCCGTTAGAGACTGCATACTCACCAACCCTAGCCAGTACCCTACGGATAGTGGAAATGTCCGGTAAATCGTCGTACTCGTACTCTGAGGCCCAAGGAAAAATATCCGAAGACATGCGATAAAACCTGATGTCTCTCTGCTCGTTCCACTTGAGAATTTTTTCAAGGTCGAGCACGTTCTGTAGTGCTAGCTCGCTTGCACGTTTAATACCTTCTTTGAGGAAGGTTCGCTTAATCATAGAGCGGTTGGTTGTGATGCGCCTAGACTTAGGTACATCAGATAAAGTCATGTTGATACAAGCGTATCCGTAATTCATTTAATTACCTCGATCGAGTTTGGTAGTTGTGCTAAAAGTTCTTTGTTTTGCCAAAGAACAAAAAAATATTTAGGATTTCTATCTACGATAATACCACACTTTCTATCATCTGTCAAGTCTTTAATGCCAGGGGCTAGACAGGCGTGATGGTATGCCGTTTCCATAGGCGTCCACCTGACAACATCACCGACTTTCACTGATAACCTCCAGATTCGCCGCGAGGGCATTTTCGCGTTGACTGGAATCGACAAACATTATCTTAGCATAACTCCGATGCAAGGCAACCAACAATGCCAGTCTGCCTGAGTCTCGGCAGAATTCTTTGAGTCTCACTAAATCACCGACTTTCATTTAGTCTCCTAAGGAATGTGATTCTATTGTTTTCATTTCTCATTGCGTTTGCCTCGATTGTGGGCCCTGGGAACTCTTGGTGCATAAAGCCTTTTATTACTCTTCCAAGGTTTTTAACCCCAATACTAATTCCGCAAGTGGGTGAACCATAAATACCTATGAAACCAACGGCATCAGGATGCCTGTTGATTATTTCTTTGCATTTGTTTTTTATCTCTTTTATTATATCACGATTTCGGTAGTGAGCGCAAGTTTTTTCTTCGATTTGTATTAGCCTAATTTTATCTCGTGGAGTACCGAGAAGCTCATCTTCGGGACAAACTGGGATCAGTTGTATATTGTTTTTCTTAGCCCACTCGATTACTTGGCTATTCAATTTACCCTGCTTGTTCCAGCGCACTTGATTGCCAAGCAAACAAGAACTAACGAGGACTTTCATTGATAACCTCTAAGAATTGTTGTTCGATTGGCCTGACCCACTGATAGTCGAACCAGTAAACATTTTTGAGAATAGAGCCGTCTTTTGATCTGCTCTGTGTGTAATCTGAAACAATGATGCCTGTCTTTTTGGGGTCCAGCTTACCATGATACTTCCACATTATCAAGTCACCTACCTTCACTGATCACCTCGAATTGCTGTGGGCGATACCTATAGGGCGGTAGGCCCGATCCTGGGTAATACACCACAAGCCACTGGCCATTGAGTGCAGGATTAGAAGCTCGCTGTTCTACACACAGGTCAATAACGATGCCGACAGTGTCCTGCTGATGAGGATCCAATCTACCCCAACGTTTTTGTACCAAATCACCGATTTTCACTGATTACCTTCAAGTTTCGTCCCCGGAGGAACAGCACCCTACCATTATGAAGCAGGACATCGTAATAACCATCTCCATTTAATACACTCTTGATAATACCAAGTGATGGTTCTGTGAAGATAGTCTTTGTTACATCGAAATCAATATGTGGTTGGATTTCTACAATATCTCCAACTTTCATACCGTAATCTTTCTCATCAACGTATCGCACCAGTGCTCTCTCTTTCCTGTGTGCTGATCCACAAGAATGTGCCAATATTCAGTCACCTCAACGATGATACCATAGCCAACAATAACACCAGCTGCTGTTCGATATTGTACATAATCACCTGTCTTGATTTCTTCCATAAAGTTCATCCAATTTTCTTTTTTGAATTGTTTGCCTCACTACTTCTCTTACAAGTTCCTCTTTTTGACTTTGAATCAAACTTGCCCTCAGTCGGTTTCTGATGAATAGTAAAATTGCAACACCTATTAAAAGTTCAATCATATTAATATGTTACCTTATTATGTCTGTAATGTCAATAACTTTTTCTTGTGATTTTGGTACTTCTTCTATCTCTTGACAGTGATACCATCCGTTCTTTTTTGGATCTTGAAATTCAAGCTCGACAAGCCACCGGGCGATGCCTACACAAACACACTTTCGGTTAAACCGGGTAGACCAGTATGTTTTGTTGCATTTTACGTCTTTTGCTTTCAATTTTCAAAACTGTATTCCAGAGTTCGGATTCTCGAAATGAATTCTTTATTTTTTGCGGGAATATATCCAGATTTGTTAACCAACTCAAACTGATCTCTTTTTAGTTCCGCCCACTCACCATTTGCCCAAAAGTATGTCAAAAACTTTTTAGAGTTCTCATCCATCTTTATGAAGCAGCCTTCTTCTCCATTTATATTAAGATCAAAAAGATCGTAATCAACAATGCACCTCACTACTTCACCTCTCTTCATTTTACCTCTTTCCTGATAAGAGATGAAAACCTGAGTTCATCTGATATTTCCTGACACATATTCAAAACGTCTTCTTCGCTGTCGCAACACCATGGCTTGTCAGTTAGAATGTTTCTGATTTTTATGAAAACCTTTTCATAATTATCTCTTGCCTCATTGACGCACTTTGTATCTAAGTTGTCTACTTCATGGAAGACCGCTTCATGATATTTGCTTTCTATAAATGTTTTTAAGGACCTACCGTTTCTAATCTTCTTGCTTCTCGTCATATTCTTCCTCTTTTTTAATTTCCAGTGAACTGACTCTCTTAATATTACCTTTTCCAAAGCCATTTGTCAACAAAATATTATAATTTTCTGAGCCTACATGACCAACCACTACTCCCTTTATTTTGGTGGGATGCCCCAGGGGCCTGTCGAGTAGTATAACAATATCTCCTTTTACAAAAATACTCATGATAGTTCTACACTATAGCATATTCCTTAATCTTTTTTAAGAAAAATTAAATCTTGAGCAAAATTTACCAATTTTACTTTTTCTTGTATCCAGTAGATTTCATGTTTCTTAGAAATACTACCGGTTACTTCAGATAAAACTATGCCTATGTACGCTGGATTTAGTCTCCATAAAACATATTCTTCCTCTGTAAATTTATCTTTTTCTTTTTTCAACCTTAAAAAGCCAATTTATTGAAACAAACCCTAAGTTGGAGTTTATTTTATTTTGTTTTGAGGTGTTTTTATCAAAAAAACCATCGTATTTGGTTCCAGGCTGGATCTGAACAAGAGCTTTTATTCTACTGTCAGTCTCCCCTTCTTCATCTGATATTGAAATTATCATACCTATCCATTCTGGGCCGTAAAGCACATGAGTAACTAAATCTCCGATTTGTAGATCTCTAAAATTGTATGTTTGTTTTGGCATAAAAGTAAATCACCCCTAATATAATTAAGGAGATCAACCACATAAAAACCATAACATTTCGATATTCATTGATAAGATCTAAAAAGAAAGAGAAAAAATGTAATAATTGCTGCCACAAATGCAACATCCCACTGTACTCCTTTTTTATTGTTCATAAGTGTTCATACTAGTTAAAAATGTCATATCTCGGATACATGCTTCTTCGATATCCGGGCGTCCCCTTCCCTTGGCATCCACCAAAACTCTTGAAAGTATATCAAATGTTCTTTCACAATTTATGTAAAATTGAAATGTTTTTAACGAAGCGCAGAGGGTTGAGTATATAATGGATCTAGACGTAGAAGAAAAATCAACTAGTCCGTGGTTTTTTATTTCTGAAGTTATTGTGACTGTTGTTTTGGCATCTGTGTAAGTAGAGAAGTTTGCTGAATTAAATATGGGTTTCACTTGGTAATTTTTTAATTGTATGTTGGCTATGCTACTATATTTGCTTGAGAAGTTTGCAAATAAAATTTTGAATATTGCATCGACGAGACCTTTTGCATTGCTTTCCGTCAAATTACACCTTTTTATTTCAGCGCCGACTTTCTCATCGAAGGATATTGATGCCGAGGTAAAATCGGAATCCAAAGATTCATTCACTTCTATTCCTACTGGTGAGAGAATTACAGTACTCTCCTTGAGTCTTTTTTTGAAAATCTCTCTTATTGTTTCTCTTTTGTGATCATCTGGGGTTTTCATTATTCCAGCCTTATTAATCCTGCTGACAACTTAAATAAAGATTGTACGTTGTTGATTCTTTTTATATCTTTTACTATTCTAGCTTTCGTGTTTTCTGGAGTACCCATGTTTCCAGGGGTTGAAGGTATGAACTTAACTGCCAAACCAGCAATATAGCGTCCGTCCCCAATCTTTTGGTTTCTAATTGCTACAGTAACAATCGTCACATTTTCTAATGCTCTTAAATCTGCCAAGATGTCATCAAGGCCGCGGGTGCGGTTACTCTCCACAGTGAGATTATAAGCAATCATACAGTGAAATTTATAAATACCTCTTTGGCGACTGCGACCTTTCTCTTCACTTATCTCCAGCTGTTCTTTAATATTATCATAAAATTTGTTTTTTGTCATGGTATTTTTCCTAAAATAATTGTTCATTTCTTCAAATAAATCTTCGTCAAAAAGACCAGACTCGAACTCCTGCAGTTGCCGCGATCTTACAATGTCCAATACTTTTTGTTTTTCATCTTGACTATATTTTTCAATGCGTGGGTCGCTGCCACTCATTTTCACCCTTTGTCCGACCCAGACGTTCACATACTGGGCATCAAAAACCCCAGCGTCTATCATATATTTTACAAGTTTTTTACTAAACTTCTTCTCTCTTGCTGCGTTATAAAGTTGCCGTGAATAAGACCTGGCGGAAACTGAAAACTTAAGTCCGGGGATTTTACTTGTTGGCTCATTAGGTTGTGTCATCGAAACAATACTTCCTGAGCCTGTGTGGCCAATATTTAATATTTGTATTTTTTTGGAATCGCTGAGGCGGGGGTTCATAATCATGTCTAGCCAGTTTCGTGACATGAACGCGTGGCGCTCTTCATTCTTAACATCTTCAATAATTTCATCAGCCAGTTCATCCGACATGCCCCTTGAAGAAGAAATATATCCGTTTAAACGTCCATATTGGCCAAGAACTTTTATAAAGTTTTCATCTCTCTGGACAGTATAAAGTTTCTTGACTTGCTCTTGAGATGGTGACTTCTGAAAAAGGTACCCCTGCAAGATGGCGCCATAAGGCTGCTGTTGTTGATCAAGTGCATTCGGGTTCTGGGCTACTGCACCTTGCAGATATTCATCACTAAGTAAGTGATTTATAATCTCTTCTTTGATTGAACTCGGAGCTTCGGCGACCTCCATAATTGCCTGCATACAGTAAAGTTTTTCATCGCTGTAGCCGCTAGTAAGTTCGTCTCCAAGCTCCCCCCAAACACGAGAGGACAGGCTTTCAGGGTCAAAATTACGCGGGCCGCTGTGACCCATAGCACCCAACAGTCGCGACATTCTAACGCCCAAGACCGAGTTTCGTAGTTTAAAGTTTATTTTTACAAGAGACAGCCTATGTTCTTCATTTAAATTATCATTTCTTAATAGATAATCAGTTATTGAACTTGGATTGAGCTTTGTTACTAAATCCACGGAGGAGCCACCATATGTGTAACCAGCGGCCACAATTTGATCAAGAAAAAACTGGATTATCTCTGGGTCATCTGTCGTTCTGGCAAGGGACTGCTCTGAATCTTTGCCAAGTTCTCCAGAAAATAACTTTTCCCTGAGTTCATCAGCCGATAAGATATTTAGGTAGTCTGGGCTGGATTCATAACTGAACTCTGTGGTTTGTAGCCACTGCTTTAACATTGGCCTATACTTCTCAACGGGGGCCGCGTTACCTTTTCCTTTTATTTGGTCTACTCTGCCTCGTGAACGCGTGCGGCCAAGGGGTAGAGTAGGTATCACTTCAATCGTAGCGTGTGGCTCATTCCTGGGGTCTCTAAGGGAGTATATGGTTGTCTCTCCTGATGCTACATAATCACAATATGATCCGACGCAATGGCCCATCTTATCACCTTCAACACTGAGGTCATTTTCTGTGTTGACATCTACTATGGTATAACCATTGTCAAATTTGTAGACAACATCTTTATTCTGGTAGTCTCCCGTTGGGTCCTCTTTATATTTGAGAGTATCATGCCACTCGACAGCTAGATCATACATACCGTTGAGAGATCTATCCCATAAGTCCTCAGGTAGCTCATCAGCACCATTCAGGTAATCAGCTATATACCTGACATCGTTATTATAAATTCTTAATTCTTCGGGATTGTCTACAGTATTCAGCCTGCCTTGAATCTCTGTCTCTTGGTGGTATATTGTGTTACCAAGCCACTTTGCAAAACGTTTGCGACCACTTGTTGGAAAGTGATTGTCCGGTAGAGACTCGACCCAATCCACTATTCCTTGTGGAAATATAGGATTTAGATACTCGGGGTCTCGCTCTAGAGCCTGAATACGAGAAAAATAGTCCCTTGTCTCCTCCTCTGGAAGTTGGGGCATTTCTTTCCTTATGCGATCAATATTAATTTTTCTTAAAACTTTCGCATCTTGCTGTGCTTCTTGAAGATAATGCTTCCACTTGCTATAAAAATTTGACATAGATAAAACCTTTTATTATAAATAGTCAAGTGGAAGCTAAGGCGTTTGTTTTATTCAATAGAAATAGAAACTGGCTTTACCTCTGGTCTTTGTGGAACTCTGACAGTCAAAAGACCGTTTTCAAACTTGGCCTTTGCGTTTGATAAGTCCAAGTTGTTATCATAGTTTACATAAGTTCTTGTAAAGTTTCTTCTTGCAATGCGCTGACGCTTGGAATTGCCGTCACCAGCTTTACCAATAATGGTAATGGATCTCTTGTCAGGCTGTATATCAATAGACAATTCTTTCTTTTTAAATCCAGCTAAAGCAAACTCTAGCACGGTAGAACCATCATCATCTCGATAAATGTCGGCAACAGGATAACCCTGCGTAGATGCCTTAAGGTGAGTAGGGAAGTCGTTGAAAAAATTATCAAAGACCTCGTTAATAACTTTGTGCCCTAATAAACCTGGGCGGTATGTAGTAATTGCATTCATTGTGTTTTCCTCCTTATTAAGCAAGTTACATTAAAACAAAATCCCTTCTGGCAATTTTGTTCTATTATTATGATAATCACCAATACGATATAAGTCAAGTGATTTTAAAAAATAATTACCAAAATATTTGAATTATCATTATGAGAACTGCTAGAAAAAAGCAAATCATTGTCTTTGCTGTAAACATCGACTCCCCCAGCAGGCACCAAGTCAGTATGGGGAATAGTATCAATCCAGTTGACGAACCTATAAACCTGGCGGACCAAACCGAACCTGTCTCATCTGCTATCATCTTCCAGGCGTACCAAAAAGCTATTGATGTGGGTAGCCCTATTAGGACAGCCGACACAAAAGGTTTGCCTTTCCACCAGTCGGACAAGAATTGCGCGTTCATGTGAAACCACCCAAGAACTTGCCCTAAAAAAAATAGGAATATTCCTATGTAAATGTTCATCAATGCGCCCAGAGTGGAGTAAGGTGTATTTGTGTTCTGCTGGCATTTTCTAGAATCTTCGCAAGGCTAATAATAGTTTGAAATTCTTTATTTGATAAAGTCAGAGACTTGGTGTTGTTTTCTTTTGCTTCCTCTAAGCAATCTTCTAGAATAGATTTCAGTGCTATTGACGATGCATATACATCACATAATAGTGACTTCTCTGTCGCAGAGATTTTGTAGTGTTCCGACAGCGCATCTAAAAGGAGCGTTTCAAGTCTGAAGTGTGTTGGTAACATGGCCTTGTAGATTATTTCAAGGACAGGCACCTTTACTGGTACTGTGCTATTGTTCATCTTTAAAGTATTCCAGAAGGTCTTGATAGCCTCCCACCTTTTTTGTCACACCAGTATCTAAACAATTTGCTAAGATTATCGGTACTGTTTTCTGATTATAAAAATCTTTGTAATCTTCTAAGATTTCAGGTTTATTGTAATAGTCTAAAAAATCATATCTAATGCCTTTAGCCTCACAAAAATCTACCGAATAAACACAGAAAACACAAGTTTTTCTTCCAAAAATTATAATTCTATTATCTTTCATGTTTGCTTTTCTCCAATATAGTCTCTAAGCGCGCGGACAATTCTACGGGCGTTTACTTGATTGTATCTAGAAATCGTTTTATCCCTAACAAACCACAAGTCAGGATCAACCAAGAATGACAAGAAGAGTACGCTTGTTTTATCTGTTAAGCGTTCAGCCCTAAAAGAAATGCTCAATTCTTTTAAGTCTCCCTTGATGAGGCTTATGTTAACGCTTTTATCCGACTTCTTTACCCTTGATTGTAAAATGGCTGCAATTGAAACCGTTCCATGTAATATCTCTGCCTTTACAGAAAAGCGATGTAAGTCACCAGATGAAGATAAAAATCTAGAGCTTGTTATAAATGGTAAAAACTTATTGTATTCACTGTAGTCTGTTAGTATCTCCAATAAGTCCGCGGAATTAGAATTAATAATTGCAACGGCATGCCCGGTCTTGATTTTCGAACTCGGCGTAATGCTGCTGTAAGAAGACATCTGTTCTTTTTTAGTCTTTAATTTTATAGCGTTAGGTGTCTCTGATAGGACTAGGGACGGAAAAATAGTTATTGTTATTAGCAAGCAAAAAAGTGTGCCTTTCATGTTAAGACCTCAATGTTTTAAGTTTAGTTTTCATTTTTGTTAACAACGTTACAAAGTCATGTTTTGATATAATCGACTGAAACTGCTCCCTGTAGTTGTCGACCATACTTACCTCGTCAATCACAATATCTACGATTTTCCAGCAGCCTTCTTGACCTTTATGCACTTCTAGACTTAACTCCGATAAGGAGTTGCCTGAAGATACTTCTCCTCCAATATTAAAATGGTTCACATTGACAAAGCTGTACTCTAGGCTTGGCTTCTCGAAAGTTGACAATTTTTTCAAAAAACCAGCCATCAACAAAGTCTCCAGTGTATTTTTAAATTCATTGAAGTTTTCTTCAGATATTGTAGTCATTGTTTTTTTTGAAAGCGCTCGGCGGGAGATTGTATCAAAGTCCATGGAGGCGGCTAGAGACACAGGCTTCTCTTTACTTGAGAATAAAATAGGTAGGACCTCCCTTTTAAACTCTTGAGGTGATTTTGCACAGGTCTCTGCAGTGCAGAGTGAAGGAAATATATAAACAAGCAATAAAATAGAAATTCTAATCATGTAGTACCTGCTTTCGCGAGGTACCCTGTAGGACAGTGAATACTTGTTCTGAAGTGCCGATTGCTATGATCTCTTCTACTGAAGAGCCAGTGCTTATTTTAATCAGTGAGAATTTGTTTTTTGCATACTTTGAATTTTCACTAACTAAAAAAGGTAACACACCTTCGTAATCCACTACTGAAACTACATTTTCAGAATTAATATATACCTTTTGCTCCTGTATATGTCTTTTGTGTCCCAAATTTTGAATTGACAATTTTTTTATTTCAACTAACATAACTTTCCTTTATCCATATAATATCTTAAGATCCAAAGTTTTTTAATATAAAAGCACCTATGAGTCCGACTACTGTTGTAAACAGTGTCCATATCATTCTTGAGGATGTTTGCTTCCAAGTTTCTAACTCTCGAAGCCTAGCGTATAAGCCTTGGTCTGGATTGTAAACTGCCTCTTTTATTTTAGCAATATGATCAGACATTTCTTCTTGTTTGCCTTGCATCATATCAATGCCGTTACAGACTTTATCTAACTTACTTTGCAATTCTAAAATGTATTCATGATCACCGGACATAATTGGGGCCCTCCATGATTATAATTAGTAACTCAATTGATCACAATACTGTGATTGGTCAATAAAAGTGTAGCCGCTACCGATACAGCATTCTTAATGGCACATCTGGTCACTTTCGCTGGGTCGATTATTCCCTTCTGCAGGAGGTTTACCCTTTCCCCATTCGAAAAGTCATACCCCTCACCGTCTTTCATCGAGGTAGTACACCACATTGTAACATCTGGAGACATTCCCGAATTTATGGCCATTTTCTTAAATGGGGCTTCGAGTGCTGACTTAAAAATGGCTAAAGCTAACGATTGTTCCTCTGTTTCAAAATTTGGTGCTAGCTCTTTTGCAATAGCCAGCATAGTTGTCCCACCACCTGGGACCACCCCCTCCTGTTGTGCTGATCTCACAGCCTCAAGGGCGTCTTCGATTCTATGCTTCTTCTCTATCATTTCAACTTCCGATGAAGCGCCGACCCTGACGATTGCAACACCAGAAGAAAGCCTCGTTACCCTCTCTTGGATTCTAGAAGCCTGTCTAATATCTTCAGTGGACCTGACTTCCTGCTTTAGCGATTCTATTCTTTCATCAACGAGAGTATAATTGCCTTCACCTCCCACAATAGTGGTTTGATTCTTCGAAACCTCAACACTACTTGATGAACCAAAATCAACTAAAGATACGTCAGTTAATTTATCGCCGCGGGATTGCTGAAAGAATTTTGCTCCAGTTGCTAGCGAAAGATCGTCTAAAATAGATCTTCTTTCTTCGCCATACCTTGGCGCTTTAATTGCAGCAACTTTCATTGTTCCTCTGATAGAGTTCATTATGAGGGCTGCCAGTGCCTGACCTTCGACCTCATCGGCAACAATAACAAAAGGCCTACCTTCTCTTGCCGCAATTTCCAGTGCGGGCAGGATATCTGCAATATTATCTATCTTGCTGTCTGTAATCATAAACATAGGGTTTTCGTACCTACATACTTGTCTTCTTTCGTCTGTCACAAAAGCAGTCGCAACATAACCAGTATCAATCCGAAAACCTTCTACCAAGTCTAAGCTAGTTTCTAAAGACCTTGCTTCCTCAATGGTGATTGAGCCATTTTTCCCTACCTTATCAACAGCTGTAGAAATCAACTCTCCGATAACCGTATCATTATTAGACGAGATAGTAGCAATATGCTTTATATCTTCGTTTGAAGAAACGTCTTTTGATTTGCTTTTCAGAATGTTAATTGACTGTTCTAAGCACATCTCAAGGCCACGCTTCAGCTCAATAGGAGATACACCAGCCATGATATGTTTGTGGGACTGGTTCAGTATTTCTGCGGCTAACACAGTACTTGTCGTGGTGCCGTCACCCGCTTCAGCATTTGTCATTGCAGAGACCTGCTTTACCACTTCCGCTCCAGCGTTAACATGTGGATCTTCAAAAGACATATTTTGTGCCACAGTGACACCGTCTTTTGTGACAAAGGGTCTTTTACCTTTTTGTTGGATCAGGACATTTTGCCCTTTTGGGCCAAGTGTAATAGCAACGTAATCCGCAAGAGTGTTTACGCCTTCGAGAACCTTATTGCGGAGTTCAGTTCCATGGCTTAGTTGTGTGGTCATTGTGCCTCGCTTTCATTGATATTTATATAATAGCACACTTTTGAGATTTGTCAAGGGGTTTGTTTATTTTTCTTGTGCCCGGGCAGATTTAAGTTCCATAGTCTTGGTTATGACATTTGAAGATGCTGTGATGGCTTCGTTGGCTTTTTCATCCTCAGACATACCTCCAGCAACATAGGAGTAGGTATTGTCCTGTATTGATTTAACATTCAAGAATATATCGAACAGTGATTCATTTAATATTGAGGTCATTCTATTCAACATGCTTTGTGTGTTTCTAGCTCCGACTTCGATAACGCCAAAGACGACACTAGATTGACCCTCTGGTAAAACTGGAGTGTTTGGGTCTACAAGCTTATTGAGGTTTTCCACAGCGCTTTGGATTAGATTAAATTGCTTTCTATTGAGATAGCCGAAAGAGTTTTGTAGTGCAATCTTTTGTTTTTCGGGGTCGCCGGCTAGGCTGTTGTAAATTTCTAGTGATCTTTCAAGAGTTACACCATCAAATGCATCCACAAGAATCGCATCTCGCTCCTTATTTAGTTCTGCTATATTGTAGCGTGCAAGGATTCGGTTATTGGCAGCACCATAACTTTGAGCCACAAAAGTCACTGTCCTATTAAAAGCTTTCAAATCTTTCTGAGAGGCACCCTCTGCTGGTTGTAAGTCCTCTGGCATGTTTGCAGCCACCATCTTCACTAAAGATTGAAACTTTTCTCGATTTTCTGCCTTTCCTCTGTTGCTAGATGGTATAGGGGATTGCCCTCGAATAACTGTTGGTGTCACAAACTTTGTCCCTGTCTCATCGTAGTCAACCACATCTATAGGGACAAATGGCGCATCATTTTTAGACCAGCCAATGAGTTCTATAAAATAATTTATTTGCTCGTCTGTAAACCTTCCTCCCAGAATGTCTTTCATTTCTTCAATGAACTCGCCCTCAAGTTCCTGAGTTGATGGAAGGTTTATGCCCGGGAGGCCAGAGCGGTAATCAATGTCTTCTTCTCCGGCTTCTACTCTTCGGATAAATTCTGCTGCCAGGAGCGCGTTATTTTTTGATTTCTTCGAGGAGATTGCCATGCAGTTCATTATATTCTGCAATGTAAAGTCAAATCTCATAAATTTTATTTTACCATTTATATCAAGGCCTGCCTTTTTGTCATCTTCGAATTTTTTGGTACACGCAATGTATCTCATCATTGGTGCATCATACTGCGGAGATACAAGATCGTTTACTAGATCTGTGAAACTGCCTCCAACGTGAAGATGCCCTTCTCCATATAGCTTGAGACTAATTGGTACCTCTTTCCCTTCTGACCTGCTTACAAAGTCCGCAATAGTGCCTTTATTCGCGGGGACCTGAAACCCTCCTGCAAGAACAGCCAAAAAAGCTTCAAAGTTAAAGCCGGCTGAGGCGGCATTAAAGTTAGAAATAACTTTTGTTAGAGTCTTGAAAAACACCATATAAGATAATGCAACTTTAATTTGCTCTGCAGCGCTGGTCGCTTCACCCTCTGGGAACATCATTGACATAGCCCCATCAGGATCCTGATAGAACCTCTCTAGTGAGGCGACCTTCTCGACAAAGTTAGAGCCCTCAATATTTGCAAGGAATTGACTAAGTCTTTGTCTCTCTGGGCCCTCTATTTCGGAGCCGGTTTCGCCTGATACATCAGTCCAACCAAGCTCAGATACCGCTATTTCAGGTATGGCTTGTAGAGTTAAAGTCATCTCCTTCTCTTCGTTGAGAAACTGTTCTCTTAAGGTCCCAAGCGTGTCTTTTGTTTGCTTAAAGAGTGAGCCCTTTTTTACTTCATAAACTTCCTCAATCAAGCTGAAAAGATCGCCCACAGTTGAGACAGATTGTTTTTTATTATTCTTTGATAAATATTTTTCGTGCCAAGACATAATAAACTCCCGTTAGTAATTAGATAATTTTGTCTGCAATTCCCATTTTAATTGCCTCCTCCGCAGATATGTAAATATCTTTCTGAGTTTTTAATAATTTTTTGATTTTTGCTTTTGTTAGCTTTGTGTAGCTTGCGAGGCAATCGATGTATCTGTCCTGTACCCACTTTATTTCCTCTAGTTCGTTTTCCATGGAAAAGATGGTACCACTAGACCCAGCTAGAACATTGTGTAACATGATTCTACAGTTTTTACCTATCTTTCTCTTTCCGTGGGTACCAGCAGCTAGGATTGGGACGCCGGCGGACATGACCTTTCCTATTCCGATTGTTTCAATGTCACACGTTCTGTCTTTTATAACATCCATCATATCTAAAATAGAGAACATATCAGATGCAATGCCACCATTGGTTGAGATTATCATAGAAATATCTCTCGCTACCACAATGGGCTCATCATCTTCTGTTGTCAGATCTTCAGAAACTACGTGTGAGTTGTTTTCTAAATAAACTAGACCTGCGACAACTTCCGAGCCTTTCTGTTCTGTGATGTCACCATATAAGTTTATGGTTCTTAGATCACTCTCTGGGGCGGATGGCTGTTGAATATTGTTGACGACAACGATCTGGTTGTCTTTTTTCTTTTTATTTTTTGTTTTTTCTTTTGCTTTTTTAGGCTTAGATTTTGTTTTGTTGGTGGCGATCCTTTGAGTCATATTTTACCTTTCTCGTCTTATGAATGCAGTAACTAATGTTACCACTATTTGATAATAAAATCAACAAAAAAAACCTCAAGATTTATGAGTCTTGAGGTTTTTTAAATGGGTACAGCATATAAATACTATTTTTACTTTCTTCTTAAGTTTTCAGAGACAATTCTCTTTGTAACTCTTTTAAGAACTTCGTTGACTATCGACTCTTTCTTTAGGTCTTCATCGTCATCTTCTTCCTGTAAGTAGGCGCGGCCTCCCCCTGGGGCTGGCTCTTCTTCTTCGTCTTCCATTCCGCCCAGGTCACCCATGTCGTCTTCTGCGGGCATATCGTCCATAGGCTCGTCCATCTCTTCGCCGGCATCGGCGTCGCCTTCCATTGCAGCCTTCAGTCTTTCTCCCAAAGAAATAAGCAGCTCAGCTTCTTCTTCGGTGAGACTCATGTCAGCATCGCCAGGCTCATCGTCCATGTCCATGTCGTCTCCCATGTCCATCTCCATGTCTGGACTCTGGTCCATTCCCATGTCGTCTTCGCCTTCTGGTTCTTCGTCCATCTCTGGCATATCCTGCTCTTCGAGGTTCTCTTCTTCATTCTCGTTAAGATCTTCATCCTCAGCAAATCTTTCATTAACAAAGTTGTTTGTAAAGGTTCCCACGTTAGCAAGTTTCATAAATCTTCTAACGGTGTTCTCTTTCAGTAAATTGTTGTTCTTCGTACCCATGTTTTTGTTCTCCTTTTAAAATAATTATTTATAACATGACCCATATGCTAATACAGTACAAATATAAATAGTAACTTTTGCTCAAAAAAGTCACTTTTTTATTCTTTTATACAGCTTCTTTAAAGCCTGTTTTTCTATCTGGGAAACCCTGACCAAAGAAATCTTTAGCCTTTTCGCGCACTCGTCTAGTGTGAGGTTCCCATGTTTCCTGACTGCCTCTAATACACAATTATTATCTTCCGGATAGTCTATCCAGTATCTGCAGTTTTCTTTTGAACACATTTCTCCTTTTTCACTTTGACATTCACATACATCACTCATAATCAATGACCTCCGATTCTATAATATCATATATTTTCTGTTTATCATTTTCGGAAATACCCAAGTCTTTCAAAATATCTTCTCCTTTTTCATAATCTTGTTTTATTTTTTTAAGTTTTTTCGCGCCGATGGGTTTTTTATCAAGTTTGATTTTCTCTATGATGTTATTCAGATCAGGATCGTTTTGAATGTATAGATCCATCAAAGAACTGAAAAACATACTTTGACTCAGACCATCATGCCTTAGTCTGATCTTAAAATCAACGCTACTTTTATCTGTTGAATAAAATACTATTTTTATTTTATCTTTAAAATTTCTCATTTACTTAATATATGTGTATTGCTCTCCGCTTGAGATGCGTTTGTCTGCTTGATAAACTGACTTCGATGTTGTAATTCTGTTATGTTTCTTGCTCCAGAATAAGACAGTCCAGATTTTACATTCTGTATTAAATCTCGCAATATCTTGTCTACAGATCCCTTGTAAGGGATGGTTGTGGATATCCCTTCCAGGGACCGAGCCTCACCTCTCCAAGCGACTTGGGCCTCCACTGAAGCCATACCTCTATAGATTTTGCTTTTTGCTCCACTATTTGAAACAAAGACTTCACCAGGACTTTGCTTAGTACCTGCTAGCATAGAACCCAACATCACCATATCAGCGCCGGCAGCTATAGCCTTAACGACATCTCCAGAGTTTTTAATTCCACCATCTGCTATCAAATTTGCGTCACCGGCTACACTACAATCCATAATAGACTGAAAAGTTGGTACACCGTGGCCGGTTTGGATTCTCGTTGAACATATAGATCCCCCACCAATGCCAACTCTGATAGCGTCAGCTCCCCACTCACTTAAATCACAAAACGCTTCTGGTGTTGCAACATTTCCGGCGATTATAGTCAATGATGAAGCATATGTATCTTTCAAAAACTTTAGAGACCTCTCTAACAGTGTGTGGTGCCCATGAGCAACGTCAATACACAACACTCTCACACCTGCTTCGACCAAGGCAGACACACGAGACTCGAAATCTCCACTACAACCGACTGCCGCGGCAATCTTATTTATATTATAGTTTCCAGTCTCCTCCAGGTTGTCTCTAATATTTCTTACAATGGTTACTTGCTGTTCAATTGAGTTATACCTGTGGACTACTCCGAGCCCTCCGTGCGCCAGCAGTCTCAAACACATCTGGTCTTCTGAGACAGTGTCCATTGGGCTAGAAATAATTGGAATTCTAAGTTCAATATTTCCAAGCTTTGTCTCAAGATTGACCTCACTTCTGCTGTTAATTGAACTTTTCTGTGGAACTAAAAGTACATCATCAAAACACAGCGATTCTTTAAACTTCATTGCCTTCTCCTTGATCTTCATCATAGCACTCTGGACACATCAAGTCAATATTTTCTGACTTTTGATTTATTCTCCACTTATCAATATTCTCTCCTTCCCTTGGAGGTCGGCCACAATGGGAGCATTTCACAAGTTTTTTAAACTTCTTCATGGTCTTGTTAAACTCCTTCATGAATTTCTTCTTTGCCGATGTTATGTTTTTTCTTTTTAACTTCCTGGAAAAACTAGTCACTATACATCTCCTGTTGAGCCAAGTGCACCAGAGCCTCTAGTGGTCTCTGATCCATAAATATTATCTTCGGTGATCTCTGCAAAACTCGGCTTACTTATAACAACAAAAACTCCTTGAGCTACTTTTTGGCCTGGCTCTACTGTCTGAGGTTTAGTGCCAACGTTGTGTAAGTTTACGAAAATTTCTCCTGTGTATCCCTCATCAACAACACAAGCGCCGACCAAAAGAGAACGCTTGCTTGCGATTCCAGATTTGTTCATTATTTGTAGCATATGCCCCGGGGGCACTTCCATTTTAATGCCAGTCTGGAACAATGATGATTCTCCAGGGCCCAAAGTGATGCAGGATTCATCCCTAGGGCAGTAAAAAAAATCCATACCTGCATCTGTGGTGTGTGCACGAGTGGGCAACTTTGCCCTGTCATGCGTTCTATGTACTCTTACTATATTTTCATTAAACAATTTCATACTCCAATCCTAAATTTATAAAATCCTTCTGTTCAATAAGGGTATAAGAAAATCTATTACCCCATTTATCAGCTGCCGTTTCACAGGTTTCCATGAATTCATAAAAGTCCTTACTGCTTTGAAAAACTTGGCAGCCGGCAGAAACTCCTCCTGTATTTAATCTTGCAGAAGAGCCCCTGTGTTTGTGGATATTTATCCCAAACCAGCCCTCCTCTTCGGGGCCATGATAGTCGGGCTTCGTATCTCTGTTGTTATCTCTCCAGACTTTTACCTTAGTCCCCCTTTGGCATAGCGCCATGTGACCCTTATCTTTGCTACCATGCCAGTCTATCTTATATGTACCGCGGTATTGGCCTGGGACTAAGATTGCAGTCCCCTTATGATCCACCTCTTTCAAGGGATTTCTTAAGATGCTTGGACCGGGTTCGGTAGTAGCTGGGTAAATATCACAAACCCACTGATTTCTTTCTTTGTAAGAGACTCCGATAAAGTCGTCAAACTTTGACGCGTCTCCTGAGGAATTCCTAATTCCAATAATATTTAAGTTATAATCCCCTTCTTCAAAAAATGAGTATCCTTTGTTTTGAAAAATACTCATAAATTGGTCTATTAATATTTGGGCCGGGAGCCCTTTAAGTTTAGCCATGTTTTCTCCTTTCTGCTTATATTTTACGCCAATAGCTTAAACATTTTTCTAACACTAAAAGTGGAAAAGCCCCAATTTGGATCATACTTCAATCTTGCCATATACGGCCGATTGATGTGAACAATATCTTTCTCTGGATCCGCTCCCCAGCACCTAATCGTGTTTGTTTCATTGTTGTCGTCAATAACTTTTACAACATAAAAAGTCTTGCCGTTTTTAGTCTTCTTAACCTTACACTCTCTAGGGATGAACCATGTCACCCCTAGGCTTGGATCAAACTCTGAAATTGGCGGTATGTAAAGTTCGTCTAACTTGGATCTAACTTGCTGTGTAACCACAGAATTTATAGGAAAAACACCTGTCAAGTTTACAAGATACTCTAACTTCTCTTCCTCAGTGAAATCTCCCTCTGCCTTATACTTTTCAATGTTTTCCAGCAGGTTCTTTTCTTTACGAGGACGATCTGTGCACACTGCTGCAAAAAAGTGTTTCAAACCTGTAAACCTAGAGTCAACTAGAGTGTTTAGGGCCTGAGCCAAACAAAGTGCTGAAACTGATTTTTTGTTCAACTTTGAGTACACAATTTCTGGATGGAATAGAAAATCTTCTATCTTTTCAAAGGGCCTGTGTTCAATAATTTGCTCAATAGCCTTCTCCCCTAATCCCTTAATTGAGGTCAGTGGCTGAATTAGTGTGGTTCCATCGTCACTAATTTCCCAAGAGGACCCAGACGTATTGACATTAAGGGGTTCAACATTGTAGCCAAGAGACTTAGCCGTTGAGATCGCTCGTTCTTTTCGGGTCTCTGGTTCTTTGTCTAGAAAGGCTGCTAACCACTCTGCAGGGTAGTAGTTAAGAAGATAAGCACACTGATAAGACAATACACAATAGGAAACTGCATGAGACTTATTAAAACCATATCCCGAAAAATACTCGAAAGTCTCCCAAAGTTCTCTAGCCTCGTAGTCTCTCATACCCTTCTCTACACAGCCCTTGAAAAACTTGTCAAAAATCTTGTCTTTCTCTGCGGAGGAAGATCCTGTACCTTTCTTCGTCAGGAGCTTCCTTAGTTTGTTACCTTCATCCAGGGTCAAATTTTTACCTAACTTGTGCGCCAGCATTGCAATTTGCTCTTGGAAAATAAGGAATCCATAAGTTTCTTCTGTGACTGACCTGACAATGTCATTTACATATTCCACATCCTCAGGATTTTCTTTTGCACCGATAAACTTTTTATCTACATTGGCAGATAATGGACCGGGGCGATAAATAGAGGTAATCGCTGCAAGGTCGATGATGTTATCTGGTTTTGCATTTTTGCAGAATGTCTGGGCGCCTGCTTCTGTGAATTGAAATATTCCTGCCCACTTGCCTTTGTGAAAAACATTGGTCCATACTTCTGCATCGTTAAGGTCAATAACCTCTGGGTGGAGATGGGTATTATAGTAGTTTCGAATATCGTCAAATGTAGGTTCAGCAACTCCATGGTGTCTAGTAAGGATTCTTTCGATTGCTCCCTCAAGCATTCGCAATGAAGCCAGACCAAGAATATCAAACTTAATGAATCCCATGGGCTCAAGATGACGAACGTTTTGCCCTTCAGACCACGGTGTTTGCCTAACTCCTCCAGAATTAATAAGTGGCATCCACTGATCCAGATTTTCTCCAACTACAACACCGCCAGCATGTCGAGAGGCTGATCTAGTTTGTCCATACAACTTCTCAATATGAGTTTTAATATGTGGATATTTCTTAAGAAAATTTTGCAAAGATTCAGAAAATTCCATCAACTCCTCGAAGGTCGGCGCGTAAACACCGGCTGTAATTCCATGCTTCTTTTTAGCCAGTGGTGTTGCCTCGTGAACCATTTTGCTGGTCACATTATTCACCTCTGTGAATTCAATACCATAAAACTTAGATATATCTTTAATCAGGGATCTTAGCTGTAGAGTGTTCCAATTAGTTATTGGAACTACAGAATTATCCCCCCAGAGATCAATCAACTCTTCTTTTAATGTCATTGGGTCAGAAACATCATAATCAATATCAGGGTATCCTGATCCGCCTTTTGTCAAAAATCTTTCGAATTGAAGGCCATACTTAATTGGGTCAACCTGAGTGATGTTTAATACGTATGCTACGAGTGAGCCTGCTGCTGAACCTCTACCAGCGCCGGTGAGTTGTCTAGTGACAGCAACGTCGGAAATCGCTTTCATTGTCAAGAAGTATTTTGAAAACCCCCTCTTTTCAATAACTTCTACCTCCCTCTTCAGTCGCGATGCGTATTCTTTGTTATCTGCCAAGTTAAGGTTTCTCAGACCCTCGACACATAAAGCAGCAAGAGTTTGACCTGGGGTTGAGCCCTCTGGTACAACAAACTCTGGTAGGCGTACGGTATTATCTGGAAGAAAACTTTCTATTCTTTTGTGTGCAATTTCATGTGTTCTAGTAATTGAATCTAAAACCAATTTATCATCGTACTCATAGCCGCATGCTTTCGAATACTTCTTGTAGGACTCGTACATCTGGTTCCCATTCTTTGGGTACAGTTCATACCCAACTTCCTCTACCGAGGTTGGCAATTCATCTGAAAGATAGTCCGGCTTACCCCTTCCAAGCCAACCCAATCTCTTATATAACTCCCGGTCTTTCCAAACATCAGCGTTATAATAATGAGAGTCTGCAGTAGAAATTAACTCAATCCCGCACTCGTGATGCATCTGTATAATATAATTGTTTAGCTCGTGTTGCTCTGGTACATTATTCCATTGCAACTCCCCGTACCAGCGATCTCCGAAAATGCTCTGCATTTTCAATGTTGTTTCTCTCATTGCATGGAGCACGGCATCGGGGCCTGTGTCGCGGTTCTCCCAATAATTTCCCGCATAGACTCCCCCCAGACAAGCCGACGCAGCAATGACTCCCTCGTTATGTTTTTCAAGCATCTCATAATCTACCCTAGGGTATCTATAAAAATTGTCACCTGAATACGACTTGGATATCATTTTAAAAATATTTTGTAGCCCCTTTTGATTCATTGCCAAAAGGATTAGGTGCCTCCTTCTGTTAAGGGAAGAATTGATTTTCTTCTTTGAAGCCCCCTCGTCTTCAACAGTGGTGCCTGAATTGTCTGCTTCATAATCTGACTTCTTCTTTGCTTGTAGTTTTTTAGCTTCGTAATCTTGTTTCCACTTTTTAATAGAAGGCACGAAGTAGGCCTCGCAGCCAAAAATAGGCTTGAATTCCTTGCCCTCTCTAGTCATCTTCTTTGCATGTAAAACTTGATATGCAAGACCGTTCATGTTACCGTGGTCAGTCAAAGCTAATGCATCCATACCGTTTTCGTATGCGAAATCCATGTGTTCTTGGGGGTACCCCAGTGCATCAAACGGGGATCCTGCAACCGAGTGAGCGTGAAGACCCACGAATTTAATATCTTCTTTCATTATCTCTCTTTCTTTATTTGTTTTCTGGCTTGTTGATAAAATAAGGTTTCATAAATAATCTTGAAGGGCGATTGATTATCACCTTGGAAGCATAAAACTTCCTTAAACTTTCCCAATCATCCAAGTGATAGTAATCCTCTATTTCGACTTTTTTATCTACCACTATATTATCACAATTAAAGATTTTGTCAAGACTAAAAAACCTACTTGACCATCTTTCTGAAATTGGCAAATTTTTGTCTCCCCCTGTGCATTGATTCTTGATATTTCTCTTATACTTCAGCCAATCTTCTGGTGAAAATGTGAAACTCAAATATTTTCCGTCTCTGACTGTTTTTCCTTCATGACTCACAAAAAAAGATTGTTTACTTCGAATGCTTTGGCGGTGGCTCGCGATGAAACCTGCATCATATAGCCCAAAAGGAAAAGATACAAAATACTTTGTCGGACGTACCCATCTGCTTATCTTGGATGCTACAATAAAAGACGTCAAAGCGCCATGCAGTACGGACCAACCCAAACTATCTCTCCTATCTCTGTCTTTAGGTAAAATTGGGGTGTAATATACTGGTATCCATTTTTCGTGCAAGTGCTTTTTCTTTACAAAATCCTTCTCCTTAAAATAAACTGGATCCATAACATAGTCACCGATTCTTTTTTTGACTAATGGAGCCGTATCATCGTTTACAACAATCCAGATGCTGTCACAGCCAGCGTGTGCACATTCGTAAACTGATCTCTCAACTGCCAGCATACCCTCTCGCAGCGGCTGCAGATAATCCGGCCAAGGGAAACCAAAGGCGTCTTTTCTGCCAGACAGAGGTATAATTCCTACAACATTTTTGCCCTTAGGAGCTGAGTTCATTTATGATTTCTCCCAACTTCAAAGATAAAAACTTGACATTTTTGCTGTCTCTGTATATATTTTTGTCTCTTTCAAACACAAGTCTATTTACATGCTTGACTTTTGGCCTTCTGTACTTGCTAGATCCATTTTTATATAAATTCATAAACTTGCCTTTAACTCCGGCTAGCTTAAGGTATCTTTCAACTGCAAAGCGTGCAGTGGTGTCAGAGAAGTCAAAACTATGGAGTTGTTCGCTGCTGAGTAAAGATTCTGCTACACAGTCGCTGATACCATGAAATCCAGATATCCTGTCCGAAGAATAGAAAAAAAGCTTTCTAATAAAATTGTCATGTAGATTTACGATGTTTTCAATATGTTCGGGGCCACCTAAATAGCTGAGTTCAAAGTCATCAAGGACTAAAAACTGGCTTGCCCTTGCTGTGTGTATCTCGTTTTCTAAATCCAAAAATGTAGTATCAAAAACGAAACAACTATCAAAACTAATGTTTTCCAATAAAAGCCCGGCACGGATCTTTATGTTATTTTCTTGTATGGAAACCTTACGGTCGTGAGCATCTATCTTTTTTCCTAAGAATGATAACATTAGGCATAACTTGGACCATGCTTCTGGCTCAGTAGAGGTGCCCAATATTGGAAATTCCATGTGTCGATAGAACATCGGCGGGTCTAATCTCGTGTTAATAAATAGTGATTCTGTTAACAGAGCATAAAGAGCCGATTCTACAGAACTACCGACAACAATATCTTTTACAAACATATTTTATTGTCGTAATCATATCGACTATATAATGAAGTAAGCTCATAGCCATATGGAGCAGAAAAGAGTGATGCCTGTTGTTCTTCTCTGGGAAGGCAAGCCTCATCTATAATTGACATCAAATCATTATACATACTCAGAGCATCTGAGGTTAATTCGAAGTTTGCGCCATTGCCAGCAAGAGTGATGTCTGTCCAAAAGTCAGGACGGTTTCCAAAACCCCCCATAGAGAATGCATAAACTTTCAACCTAATCCCTGCTCTTACTGCATCTGCGACCACAGCTTTTGTAATTGGAAGTCCCAAAATAGATTCATCGCTGTGTTTTAGGAAAGACTGCTCCACTTCATCGCTAAAGATTATCACAATTCTATCAGAATTTGCTCTCCAGTTTATATCAAAATTTTCCTTGACTGGGCGTGAGCCTGTATCAGCAAACCACTCTGTTGATGGAATATCAACATTCGCATTGGCAGAGATATTTCGCACTGCTAAGTACACTGCGTCGAGCAACATTTCATTTCCAGTGTCCATTCCATCGTTACCAAGTGCTGCAAAGGCAGCCAAAAACTGATCAAATGGTGAGATCTCCGAAACTTTTACCAGATATTCCGTCCCATCTTCTGCAAATTCTTTTGGGCCGATTATCAAACCCCATTGCAGTGGATCTTCTGCAGCGAAATGTGTTGCAAAACGGTTAAGGGCTATTCTCACTGCGGCGATTTCATCGTCCATGGATCCCGACCAATCAACCACAAACAAGATGTCTGTTTCTCTTATTTCTTCGCCGTAATCAACTACCCCATCACAATCGTTGTCGGCGCCATCACAGATTTCTTCTTGAGGTGTGATTTCCCCCAGACAAAAAGCAGGTTCGAACTGATTGTTGCGATCATTGCCCCAAGTGCCTCTATTGCAATAGACCTCTCCGGGGGCACAAACACCAACCAATAAGGTTTCAGGGTCACCGGTATAGCACGCTTGAGTTAAATTTTCATCTATAGAATCATCACAATCTTCATCAAAGTTGTTACATTCCTCTTGTTGTAATGCTATGCCAATTCTAGGATCACAAACAGGAGGCTCTGGAAGTGGAACATACTGACACAGTGCTGCACAGTCAGTCATTCGCATCTCCGTACAGTTAGGATCAACACATTCGCATGTCTTAAAACCTTGGCCGCAAAGCAGAGGTGGTTCAGAGCATGGTTGTAAATTGCCCACATCATCAATAGTGCACAGACACTGAAGCTGTTCATCTATTTGGCCGTCACAATCATTGTCCTCGCCGTCACACTCTTCGTCTGCGGGCTGTGTGGCAGTACATGAAATCCAGTTTCCGCCATCACAAATTTCTGTGCCGCGGCCACAAGCAGTTTCACACTCTCTTATGAGATCTTCATCAGTCGAATTGTCGCAATCGTTATCAACCCCATCACATATATCTAAGGGTATCGGGCCGCAAGAATCGCACTGGTTTCTTTGACCCTCATCCACATCTCCATCGCAGTCATCATCCAGAAAATTGCACCTCTCTTCAGAGGGGCGGGCAGCATTGCAATCAACTACTTGTTGATCGACACAAAACCCCCAGCCGGCGCCACATTCAGTCTGACAGGCAAACCGGCCCTCGTCAACACCGCCGTCACAGTCATCATCTTCCCCATTGCATATCTCGTCTCCACAGGGGCGGCACGGCAAATGAAGCAAATTCCCTTTATTACAAAGGACCTGTTGGCGACCGAAAGTGCCGTCTTCCAACTGGCATTCAAACCACTCAATAAATTCGCCACTGGTGCCGGGTGGACACTCCCACTGAGTGAAGCAATCACTTCTCTGTAGAATTTGCGGTGGTGGACATTCAGGATCGAGACCATATGTACAAGGTGTTTTGTTTTCGTCACATATCTCAACTACGACTTGCATGACATCAATTGTTTGGGCAGGGTTTGGTGGACAGTACCACCTTTGTGTATCACAACACTGTGGGTAACATCGGCAATATTCTTCCACTTGGCTAAAATCTGTCTGTTGACAAATTTGCTCCGGAGTTAAACCCTGATCCGGGGGAGTAGGTGCTTGCCAGTCTATAAGATAGGCATCCGGGGCGGGTGCAGCGTCATCAATCAGTAGTCTAGGTGGGTTTTCAACATCTTGGTTAATATCTTTGTCAGAACAACCAAAAACTGCTAGCAAAATAAATATTGCCCATGTAACTCTCATTTTACAGTGTACCTTCTTTCATCTCCTGGTATGCCTTAGTTGAAACCGGGTAAAGTTTCTGGCAAATATCGAGGCAGGCCTGTGCTACTTTTTGAATTTCCCACTGGGCTCCCTCATGAGATCTAAGGGATATAAACTTCAATAAATTATGTAGATTTACTGTTCCATAGTATTCAGTATATAAATTTTGCGGCAGGACGCCTCTTGCCTGCTCTCGGCAAACACCACGTTCAATCAATGTATTATATAGTTCCATACTTCTAGTGTTATGCTGATTTACTGCATCCGACGCCCTCCAAGCTGGTGTGGGGATTGTTCTAGGTACTGAATTGTTTAGGTCTGGATTAATCAGCGCTGATGTACTTGCTTGTCTATTTGATTTATGTTGTGTTCTGAAATTTTGTGGTTCATAAAATTTCATATCAACACTAGTATATCTTCTACTGATTTCGTTATACGACCACGTTCTATGTCTATGGTGCTGAGACCTCACAAAGAGAGGAACACTAAAACGCATTGTAAGTACACAATGCTCAAAGGGACTAGTGTGGCCATGGCGCATAAGATACTTAATAAGCTTAATGTCTTTATCATTTAATTCTTCCTTTTCAACACCAAAACTAACTCTGGCTGCGTTTACTACACTGAGGTCTGACCCCATGTGTGAAATATATTCTACTTTTCCTTTACCGTCTTCAAAGATATCAAAATTCATCGTTCTTACCACCTACCAAAGACACCCATTACATAATTTTCTAAAATCATATAGTGAGTTTTGTCTCTAATCTTTATTTCTTGTATCATTGAGCGATCTACCACAATATTTGGTGAACCCGATTCATTAAAAATAGAAGAACGGATCCCTCTTGCGCAGTCTTCTGCAGCCTTGACTACTGTCGCCTCGATAAACCTCTCTTCTTCGGTGCTATAGTCTTCTGGAAGGAGAACACCGGAATCGGATTTCTTTTCTTTGAAATGTGGGATTATTAGTAAGTGGCGATTTGTAGGCTTCAATCCCTCAAAAACTTTAGACACCTGGCCCCCTCCTTACTGATTTCTGACACTTTGTCACGTAGTCCGACAACATCTCCATATCCGTCTCGGATTTATACAGTCTGTATGCCTTAACTGCAAGCCTCATTTCTTCTTTTGAGAGCCATCCATTTTCAGCATATGATTCTCGCAAGTCTCTTCTTTGGTCCTTATAAGGCTCAATTGCCTCCTCAATCGCCACAAATGTTCTAATATAGTTGGACAAGTGCTCGTCTCTTGTCAATGGTTTTTCTAAATTGTCTGAACTCATTATTTCTCCTTTTTTTCATCCAAGTTCTATTAATAGAATATCATTATATTCGAAAAATGTCAACACTTTTTTAAACAAATTTTACTTCGCACGATCCGCCGGCGCAGGCAACCTCACCTTTGAGATCGGTGTTATCTTCTTCCTCTACAACCTTGGTAAGGTCGATTTCTGTTAAAGACTTCATCATTGCTTCATAGGTTTCCTTCGAGCAATCCTCAAAGGGTGCTTGAGTGTAGGATCCTCCATCATAAGGTAATACAGACAAGCCATTGTAGCTATCTCTATTATCCCACATCCACTCTCCTACATCAACCCATTCAGCATCTTTTATTGAAATGGTGGCAGAAATGTTATGAGTGTTTTGGCCCTTTCTAAATCCAGGCTTAACCCACTCATCTGTTACATTTTTAACTCTCTTTAAGAGTTGCAGGGCCGATTCAGTTCTAAGTATTGAGCCTTCTGGTGCTTTCTGGGGGATTGAGATCACAGCTGTAGTGTGAGGACTAAAATACTCATCCTCAACTAGCGTGGAATGGTGATCTCTCAAATAAGCATAAATTGGCTCGTTCTTTCCAACTCGAAGTCTACGAATGTAGTAGTCATTATGCCATGCGTGAATACCAGAACTTGTACCTAGTGTTAGTGACGTAGTGCCTGCAGGTTTAACACAAGTGGTCCTTGCTGCAGGGCGAATACCCAACAGATCAGCAACTCTCTTATTTTCTTCCTTCACAGCATTTGCAGCCTGTTTCATGTTTAAACCCAAAACTTTACCTGAGGCTATACCTGTCATGCTGACTCCAATCAGCGCATCTTTTTCCGTAGTTCTTCTCCAGATATCCCTCAAATAATGAAAATCTGTGTAACTAGCCTGCAAGGTTCCAATGAATGATGCGGCAGTTACCCTCGCATCGAGGTCCTCTTGATCCTCTACGTTGGATACATTAACCTCGGTGAGATTACAAAATTGATATGGTCTTAAGCCAATTTCGCAGCAAGGGTTGGTTCCCCAGTCTTTATCGTTAGAAAAGTAAAACCCAGGCTCTCCAGCGCCAGAAGCTTTTACTCGATCCCATAAATTCATAAAATATTCTTTGTCTATTTTATGCCTCAAAAGAACAACTGAATTGTTCGCTCTGCCTCGTTGAGGATTGGTTTCCCACCAATTCCCTGTTTTTGCAGCAATCATATCTTCATCATCTGCAGAAAATAACGAAATAAGAGCAGCCCTACGGATACCGCCTGCCAGCACAGCGTCAGCTATATGACAGATCATATC
>CEUT01026371.1_pt1 | contig 36645 bp, 57 predicted proteins | sample 531401 | NCBI WGS metagenome assembly CEUT01 (sample SAMEA2622821, study PRJEB7988) | marine metagenome | biome: marine biome (ENVO:00000447); feature: surface water layer (ENVO:00002042); material: "saline water (ENVO:00002010), including plankton (ENVO:xxxxxxxx)" | depth 5 m | reverse complement strand
AGAGATTTATCTGATTGGGGAGCAGATGCCGTAAAAGTCGGAATAGGTCAAGGCTCTCCATGCACGACTAAGTATAAGACTGGATTTACTATGCCCATGTTTAGTTGTGTCAAAAAATGCAGCAATCTAACTTCTGGGTCATGGGAAGACAATTCATCTGAAGAAATCCCTATTATTGCAGACGGAGGTATAAAACACAATGGCGATATAGCTAAAGCTCTTGTGGCTGGAGCTACTATGGTTATGGCTGGCGGAATGTTTGCGTCTTGTAGCGATAGTCCAGCAGCTTCTAGCAGTATAGGGGATGTGCATCATAAGGCTTATTTTGGCTCTGCTAGTGCAGAAAACAAAGGTCACAACAATAATATTGAGGGTAAGCTAACTAATATTCCCTGCAATAACATGACTGTTGGTCAAAAAATGATTGAAATAACACAAGACTTGCAAAGCTCAATATCTTATGCTGGAGGTAAAGATGTTGATTGTTTTAAAAATGTTGATTATATTGAAGTATGAACAAGAAAAAAATAGCACAAATCAAAAAAATTATAAACTACGACAGCTCAGTCCCAGAACACAAAAGACTTCTTAGAAGATTAAAAAAAGAGTATCAAAAACTTCCCAAAGGCTCTAAGGTTAACTTGCTCGAAGATTTAAGGAGGACTTTCAACAAGGATGAATGAAGATCTCTTAAGATTTAAAAAGAAACAAAAATACCTAGTTTTTGACTTCGAGACATGCAATCTAAATTTAGAATCTCTAGACAATAAGCCTTGGCAATTAGGATTCATAACATGCCAAGGAACCACAATTCTAGATAAAAAAGATTTCTATATTTCTTGGGGCGATCTAAATATTTCAAAAGATGCAGCAAGAATAACTGGATTTTCTAAATCAAAGTATAATAAAGGTAAAAAAGATGCTTCGCTAGTTCTCAAAGAATTTGAGAAATATCTTTATGATAGCAATTATCTCATCCTAGGTCATAATGTGCTTGGATTTGATGTTTATATTCACAATATTTACAGAAGGTTGTTGAAAAAAAACGCTGATTACAGTTATGTTAACAGAATAATAGATACTAATTGTATAGCTAGATCTATAAAAAATAATATACCATTCCCTTCGGGTTCTAAATTAATTGATTGGCAATATAAGCTATTGCATCACCGCACTAGGGGTGTAAAAACAAATTTAAAACAACTCTGCAAGGATTACGATATAGAGTTTGACGAATCAAAACTTCACGAAGCTTTATATGATGTAGAAAAAACCTTTGAGGTTTATAAAAAAATGTTATGGCAAGTAGAAATATAGAAAAACAATTCTTAGACCAATTCTCTAGCTATAAAGATTGCTGTCCTCCAGGAGTAAGGCTTCCTGACCTTAAAATTGAACAGAAGTATTATAAGAAACTAAAAATTTCTACTGATTCTTCTAACTTTGAATTTTTATCAAATCTATGCATTTCATCAATAAAAGATAAGTCTATAGATAAATTTGAAAATTATTCCTTGTACAAAGAAAGATTAGAATATGAATTGTCTATTCTACAAGAGCTTGGTTTCATTGACTACATTTTATTAAATTGGGATGTAATAAATTTTTGCAAGGAAAACTCAATACCCACTGGCCCAGGAAGAGGTTCTGCGGCAGGATCTTTAGTTCTTTATCTTATTGGAGTGACAAAAGTAGATCCTATAAAATTTGACTTGTTCTTCGAAAGATTTGTTTCAAAAAGTAGAGCAAAAATAATTAAGAAAAATGGCATAAATTATTTAGATGGAAGTTTATTAGCTGATGTAGATAATGATATTGCATATGAACATCGTCAAAAAGTCATAGAATATATTGAATCTAAGCATCCAGGCAGAACTTCAAAGATTTTAACTCTAAATACATTGAGCGGGAAGCTTTGCATTAAAGAGTGCGGTAAGATTGCTGGAGAGATGTCTGAGCAAGATGTCAATGTGGTTAGTGACATGATTCCTAAAAATTTTGGTATAGTTGCAAAACTAAAAAATGCATACGAGGAAAGCAATGCATTTAAAGAGTTCTGTGATGACAATCCAAAGATATACAAAATAGCCAGAAAATTAGAAGGTTTAAAAAAGAATACTGGAGTTCATCCGTCTGGCATAGCTATATCTCATAGTAAAATTACAGATATATGCCCCATACAAAAGACCAATGATGGGTCTATTGTTACTGGCTACGACATGAATTGGGTAGCGGAACTTATGGTAAAATTTGATATTCTTGGATTGCGCACGCTATCTGCCATTTACTCAACCTGTGATAGTATCAATTTAAATCCAGAAGATATTGATCTTTCTTGTAATACAATATACCATCACTTTAAAGACCTTAGAACTCCACATGGATTGTTTCAGATTGAAGCTGATGCAAATTATATGGTATGCAAAAAAATTAAACCTAAAAACCTTGAAGAATTAAGTGCCGTTATAGCTATAGCTAGGCCAGGAGCGCTAGATTTCCTTGAGCATTACGAAAGATATTCTGAAACTGGAAACTTTCAAAGTGTTAATCCTTTCTTTGATGATATACTTGACTATACTGGAGGAATACCTTTGTATCAAGAACAGCTTATGAAGATGGCTGTTAAGGTTGGATTTACTTTAGACGAGTCTGAGCAATTAAGAAGGATTGTTGGAAAGAAAAAAATCGATCAAATGCCAGCTTGGAAAAAGAAGATTGAAGATAAAATCAAAGAAAGTAATTTACCTTCAGAGGTTGGAGATATATTATGGAAAGTCGCAGAAGACAGTGCAAATTACTCTTTCAATAAATCTCACTCAATATCTTACTCTATTCTTGCTGCATGGACTGCCTATTTAAAGTTCAATCACCCTCAAGAGTTCTTTCTTAGCTTGTTAAGAATGACAAAGTACGAACCTTCTCCACAGGAAGAAATCAATAAAATATGTCAAGATTTACCTTATTTTAACATAAAATTGCTATCTCCAGATTTAGCTTTATCTAATATGGATTTCTCAATTAGCGATAAAGATATAAGATTTGGTCTCAATAGCATAAAAGGAATAAGCGAAAAATCATTAAGTGCATTAAAAGAATTTAGAGACTCAGAAAAACCTAATAAATATGATATATTTTTATCTGCAAAATCTGCTGGCTTAAATATCGGTATTTTGTCTGCCCTCATTCAAGCTGGCGCACTTTCTAGTTATAAAACTAATAGACCAAGGCTTGTTTTAGAGGCTCAAGTTTTTAATTTGTTAACTGATAGAGAAAAAAGAAATTTCATTTTGCTTGGGGAGCGTTATAACTATGATATATTAAATGCTATACATGATGTTGTTACAAACAAAGTTGTTGGTGATGATAATAGATTAATTATGGCAGATAAAAGATTTAACACTTTAAAAAATAATTACTTGAATTACAAAAAAATATACGAGAAAAATAAGAGATACGAAGATTTTGCTAATTGGTATTTTGAGAAGTCCTTACTTGGATTTAGTTATAGTAAAGAATTAAGAGATTCTTTTGGCAATGGCAACGAAAACTTGCAAAACTCTCTTCACTTTGAATCTTGTGATCGCAATACTAAATCCAAATATATTGCAGTTGTAGATGATGTTTTTTGCAGAAAAAGTAAAAATGGAAATGACTACATGAAGCTTTCTGTAAGTGATGAGTATGGTAGATATAATGGAATCATGGTAGACGGAAGAGATAAAAAGCTATCAAAATTTAAAAGAAAATCTAAAATTCCAGAAAAGAATAATATCGTTATTTTATTTGGCTCTAAAGGCGATGACATTCTTTTTCTTGAAGACTTGTCTATTATTGATGAAAAGATTTATATGAAGTTATCTGATCTTAGATAGATGAATAAAAGTAATTTCACTCCTAGGGTTCAAAGAATAATAGCTCTTTCAAAAAGAATAGCTGATTCTTTAAATTCCCAAGAAATAGATCTTCATCATTTGATTTTTTCAGTTCTTGATTCAAACCAATCAATAATAAATAATTTCTTCGATGATATATCCATATCGCTTGATGAGTTTAAAGGCATAGTTTTCAATTCTATTGACGGAGACTTTTTCACTTCCCCATCTTCGGATAAAGAGGAGTTAGACTTTTCTACAGAGTATCAAAAAGTTTTTAAAATGTGCATTAATTTTGCAGATGAGCTGGATCATGATTATGTTGGTGTTGAGCATGTTTTCTATACCTTGCTTATATATGAAAAATCCCCACTACCTTCTTTGCTTAGTACTTTTTACGTAGATATAGAAAGCTCTAAAGAAAAATTTAGAAACTTTTTTATTACGGGTGAGTGGGAGGAGTCTAGATTACGGAAAACATATGAAGGCAAAAAGTCCAAGGTTGATGAAAAAATAGAGTCAGGCGCACTTCAATCTTTTTGCAAAAACTACAATGAAATGGCTTCTCAGGGTAAATTTGACAAAGTGCTTTGTAAAGATACTGACATTGAAAAAATGTCTGAAATCTTATGTAGAAGAAACAAGAACAATCCTATTTTAGTTGGTCTCCCAGGGACAGGTAAAACTTCTCTCGTTGAGGGTCTCGCTCAAAATATAGTTAACAACACATGCACTGACTTCTTAGCAAATAAAACTATTTATGAAGTCGATTTAGCCGCTTTAATTGCTGGCACTAAATATAGAGGTCAATTTGAAGAAAGGTTAAAAAAACTTATTGAAGAAGTTTCAAGCTCTCCAAACATAATTCTTTTTATTGACGAGATTCATACTATTATAGGAGCTGGAGCAACAGAAGGAAGTATGGATGCTGCTAATATCCTAAAACCAGCCTTAGCAAGAGGTCAAATAAAATGTATTGGAGCCACTACTCCTAAAGAATACAAAAAGTATATACTAAAAGATGCAGCTCTAGAGAGAAGGTTTCAAGAAATAAAAGTAAACCAACCTTCAACTACTGAAACTCTAAAAATTCTAGAAGGCATAATCTCTCAATATGAAAAATTTCATCATGTTATATATAGAAAAAATGCAGTTAAATTAGCTGTTGAGCTTTCTGTTAGATACATGACTGACAGGCAGCTTCCAGATAAAGCAATAGATATTATTGATCAAGCTGGAGCAAAAGTAAAAATGCGCAGTTTTAGTAGACCTCTTGAAGCTCAAAAGATAGAGAAGCAAATAGAAAGACTAATGGAGGATGAAGATAAAAGTCAACACCAAAAAACTAAATATCAAAAAAAACAAGACTCCTTAATAAAAAGTTATAAAACTGTATTAAATAACTGGGCAGAATCATATAAACAAAAAAAATTTTATGTTACTCAAGATGATATTTTCAAAGTTGTCTCTTCTAAAACTGGAATACCAGTTGGTAATTTGTCAAAAGATGACTCTGATATTTTATTAAACTTAAAAAATAATTTATCAAAAGATGTTTTATTTCAAGATCAAGCTCTTGATTCTATATATAATTCTATCGTAAGATCCAAGAGTGGATTGTCTCAAACTACAAAACCTATAGGCTCCTTTCTCCTTCTAGGAAAAAGTGGAGTAGGCAAGACATATATGGCAAAACGTTTAGCTAATCATTTTTTTGGAAGCGAAGATAATTTAATTCATGTGGACATGTCCGAATTTTCAGAAAAAATAAACATATCAAGATTAATAGGTTCATCGCCTGGATATGTTGGCTACGATGAAGGCGGTCAATTGACAGACCAAATAAAGAACAAACCATATTCAGTTGTTTTGTTTGATGAGATAGAGAAAGCTCATCCAGATGTAGTTAATATACTGCTTCACTTGCTAGATGAAGGTAGATTAACAGACAATTTTGGAAGAATTTCTGATTTCACTAATAGTATTATTATTATGACGGGCAATATTGGCTCCGATATACTCGATAAGGGATCTGGAATAGGATTTGCGAGTGTGGACTCAAAAAATCAATACAAAGAAAAGATTATTGACTTATCTAAAAAAACTTTCAGTCCAGAATTTGTGAACAGAATAGATGAAGTTATCGTGTTTAATAATTTTTCCTTGGATGAAATTAAATTCTTAGTAAATGAAGAAATTTCTAAACTAAAAAGGTTGCTTAAGAGCCAAAAAAGTATTAAGTTAAATGTAGAAAGCGACGTTATCGAGTCTATTTCAAATCATGTTTTCAATCTTAAAATGGGGGCTAGACCAATAAAAAGAATTATACAAAAAAATATTGAAAATAAGGTTTCACAGTTTATTATAAAGAATAAAAAAGGAGAAGTTTCAATAAAAATTTCAGATATTAATTATGAGTAAATTTAAATTAGTTTTTGCAGGGGAAAACATTATTTCTTTTGATGAAGTTGAAGACAATACTGTTAGGGAATTTTTTAAAGAGTTTAATAGTTTCGATGAGCTGTCTGACTTCATGTCTAGTAGCAGTATTGCTTTAAATGGCAACTTTAAGTATGCAGTAAGACATACTGAAGATAATTATTTAAAAGAGCTTTTTATAGTTCTTAAAAACAACCCTCTGCCAAAACAATACATATTCGACACCAAAGAAGAAGCTCTAGAGTTTAAAGAGGTTCAAGGACTGAGAGACTCAGTTCACCTTTTACCCGAAGACAAAAAAGATATAATTAAAAAATTCTTTGAGAGTGATGATCTTGATTTTCCTGGCTTTAAAAAAATAAAAGAAAACTATAATAAGGAATTAGAGAAAGCTGGTGGTGCAAAATGTACCTCTTGTGCGAAAAATAATTTGATGAGAAAATATCAAGATATTGTTATTGATGCATTAAGTGATTCTCCTCAAAATGTCTTTAGCTCTTCTGAAAAAACTAAGTAACAATTTAAAATTATGTCTATACAACTATACAAACCAAATCAAAAAAACGCAGGTGCAGCATTCACCTTTTCTATAGGTTCAAATAAGAATAATAGCTTGCCAGCTTTCTACATGAGCGCCATATCCCAACATTCTTGGGATTCTGATAAAAAGATTGGATCCTTTGCTGGGAATGCAAAAGACCCAGATAAAACAGTTAACGTCAAGCTTAGTGAGTTTGAGTGCGGAGAAGTAATTAGTGCTATCAGAAATAGGTATGATTACTCTACTTTTCATTCTTTTGACAATAACAACACTACGATCAAATTTAGCCCTTGGGATAAAGATGTTAAAATTTCTAAATACGATCCAGAGTCAAAAGGCTTTAAAGATTCTAAGATAAAGGTTCCAGCATTTGGAGTTTCTATTTCCAAAGGCAAAGGGTCTACCTTTAAAATAGGTATGGATCCTGGAGAAGTAGAGGTTTTTGTAAAACTTCTTGAGCGTTTTATAGAACTTTTCGTTGAAGAAAAGATTAATATTCAAAAAGCTCTTTCTAAGAAATCTCAGCAAAACAAACCTTCTTCTAAATCTTCAAAAGAAGAAAAGGTAGAAGAGGTTGAAGAAGAGGAGGATTTTGAGGACGTCCCATTCTAAGGAAAATAAAAATAATGTCTAAAAAAAAAATACTATATCATAGTAACTTTTCTAGAATTTTAAGTGGTTTTGGTAAAAATTCCAAAAATATTCTAAAACACTTATCTTCTACTGGAAAGTATGAAATAGTTGAATTTGCAAATGGAGTATCAAAAGGTCATGCAGACCTAAAAACTTTGCCTTGGCATGCAGAAGGAGGTTTGCCTTCAGACCAAGAATCGATTAATAAAATCAACAGAGACCCCAATTTAGGCAGATCAGCATCTTATGGGGCTCTGAGGATAGATGATGTAATAAAAAAAGAAAAACCAGATATTTATTTAGGTGTCGAAGATATATGGGGGCTTTCTGGTTATACAAAAAAACCTTGGTGGAATAAAATTAACTGCATGGTATGGACTACTCTAGACAGTCTGCCTATTTTACCAGATGCGATAAAGTGTGCTAAGAAGATAAAGCATTATTATGTATGGTCTTCTTTTGCTGAAAAAGCATTGCACGAGGAAGGTCACGATCATGTCAAGACACTTCATGGTGCCGTTGATGAATCAAGTTTCTACAAGCTAGATCATGAAGATAGGGAAGCTTTAAGGGAAAAATATAATCTAGGAGATAGCTTTGTAATAGGTTTTGTATTTAGAAATCAGCTAAGGAAAAGTGTTCCCAACTTGCTCGAAGGCTTTAAGCTATTTAAATCTAAAAACCCAGATTCAAATGCTAAACTTTTATTACATACAAATTGGTCAGAGGGCTGGGAAATACCCAGATTAATAAAAGAAAAAAACTTAGAGCCTTCCGATATACTTTGTACTTACTACTGTAAAAATTGTAATCAATATCAAATAAAGCCATTTTCTTCTCAAAACTTAGATTGTCCGTATTGTGGATCTAAGAAATCTTGTAATACAGTTAATATAAAAGACGGAGTTAATGATTCTCAATTGAATGAGATATACAATTTAATGGATGTGTATTGTCATCCTTTTACCAGTGGAGGTCAAGAAATTCCTCTTCAAGAAGCAAAGCTTTGCGAGCTTATTACATTAACAACTAATTATTCTTGCGGATTGGAATCTTGCTCAAAAGAATCTGGAGGTTTACCGCTTGATTGGTCAGAATACAGAGAGCCAGGAACACAGTTTATAAAAGCATCTACTTGCCCTATCAGCATTCTCGATGGACTTTCTAATGTTTATCGCATGGATTTGTTAGAAAAGTCGTCTATGGGCAAGAAAGCTCGACAATATGTGATAGACAACTATTCCGTTAAAGTTATAGGTTCTAAAATTGAAGAGATTATTGATTCAATGCCATCTATCTCTGATTATAATTTTGATTTTAAAAAAGAACGTAGGGCTCCTGAGTACAATCCGCCAGATATTGAATCCAACTCTGACTGGTTAATAGATTTGTATAAAAACATATTGAAGGTTGATCTTGACCATACCGATGAAGGCCATCAGTATTGGATGAAAACACTTGAAAATGGAGGTAATAGAGCTGGAGTTCTAGATTACTTCAGACAAGTCGCTCAGAAAGAAAATTTAGAAATAGATAAGAAAAAATCTATTGACTTTAATAAAGTTATAGAAAATGATGGGGCAAAAAAAGCTTTATTCGTTTTAAAAGAGTCTGCCGAAGATATTTTACTTTCCACAAGCCTCTTGAAATCGTTCAAAGATATTCATCCTGATTATGATATTTTCTTTGCTTGTGATGAGATTTATCACCCAATGATACTTTCAAACCCCTACATATACAAAGTTTTACCATATGATGCAAAGATGGAAAATGAATTTTTAATGGTTGCGGGATCTTCAAGTAAGCCGTATTTCGATTACTACTGCAACCTAGGTATTTTGACCCAAAGAAATATTAATTATCACGGCATAAGCAATTTCGCACTTGATTTGTATGAATAAATTAGAAAGATATAGTTTACATTCTGGATTAAAAATATCAAAACCTTTTATTGAAAATTGTTTTTATCCAATTACTCATGATAAATATGTAACATTCAACACTTCTTCTAAAATTCAAAGTAAGCATTATGACTTATGGCAAGAAGTTGTAGATTTGCTTACTCCGTATTTTAAGGAAAATGGAATTAAAATTTTACAATTAGGAGAAAAGAAAGATCCAGCGATAGAAGGAGTTTATGATTACAGAGGTTCTTTGAACTTCAATCAAGCATCATATGTTTTGAAAAAATCAATGCTTCATTTTAATGTTTGTGATCATTTATCTTATGTTTCTTATAATTCTAATGTTCCTAGTGTTGTCCTTTTTTCTAACGAATTGTCTGATTCTTTTTGTTCTTTTGACAAAGGTGGATTAAATAAAAATTTTATCCCCTTAGACTCTCCTAAAAAACTTGGTTGTAGTTATAGTCCAGTTGAGATACCTAAAACAATAAACGATATATCACCTGCTCTCGTAGCTAATAAGATATTAGACAATCTCAATATTAAAAATGATTTAAATCTCTTGGACCCAATTCATATCGGCTCAAATTATCATATTAGAATTGTTGAATTCGTTCCTGATTTTGTGCCTCCAGCAGATTTACTTAAAAATTCCATAATAAATGTTAGGGCTGATTATTATTTCGATCAGGAGAATATTTTTCATTTATCTAGAGGAAGGAAATTAGGGGTGATTACTGCTGAAGCATTTAGTGATGATCTTTGCTTTGCAATTAAAGACTCGTTAGCTAGAGTTTCAATTGAAGTTGACAACATAGATTTAAATAAATTTTTAAAAACTTTAAAAAACTTAAAGATACCATATGAATTATTCACATATGATAGAGAAAATTTAAATAAAATTAGATTGGCTAATATAGATGAAAAAATACAACTATATGAAAGAAAATCTAAAAAAGACCTTGATGTCTCCATTGATGCTAATCATAATATGTTATTCAAATCCTCAAAAATCTTAATTTCAAATGGACAAAAGTTTGCAAGCAAAGCTCATTGGATCGAAGGCAAAGATCTCAATGATGATGCAAGTAAATCTATTATAGATTGTCCTGATTTTTGGGAAGGTTCTGATTATTATATTATATACAACAAGGAGGTAAAAAATGCCAAGGGGAAGACCAAAGGGAAGTAAAAACAAAATTATTGAAGTAGATGTTCGCAGTGATGTTGAGGAGCAAGTAAAAAAAGCTGCTATAAAAATACAGAACAAACTTAACAGTTCTAACAGTGTCCCAAATGGCCCTGCTAAGTTCAAAAGAGATGAGAACGGATTGCTAGAGTCAGTAGACTACCATTTTAATGATGACGGTTCTGTCAATTGGAGAGCTATGGTTAAAGACGAGCATCTCTTTCCCAACAAGTCTTGGTTTGAATCTAGAAAAAAAGATGTGCCAAGAAACATAGATGGACTAAAAGACCACCAACTTTTGATTAAACTTAGTGGAATTAAAGAGCTTGCTAGACTAAGGGGTTTTTCGTCTATCAACTATAATAGCGTAAAGTGCGAAAAAGACCATGTTGCCGTAAGTTGTTCTATTGCTTTTCTAGCCAACTATGAAACGAACAATCAATCTGTATTTTATGAAGATATGGCAAATGCTACATTTGAGAATACTAGTAGTTTCGCCACGAAATTTTTAGAAACCATAGCTTGTAATCGAGCTTTTGTCAGATGTGTTAGAAACTTTTTAAACATTCACATCGTAGGTGATGATGAAATAGATAAATCTGGAATTGCTCCTGCTAGAAATCAATCTAGTGGTATCTCGCTATCGCCACAAGGAGCATTAAAAGTTCAAGCTGAGCTTAATGGATTTTTTGATTTTGACACATTCAAAAATCATTTAAGAAAATTGCATAAAGAAGGAGTTTATGAAATTGACTCTTCTGCAAATCCATCTGAATGGTCTTCGTTTGAAGATATTCCTCCAAAGCAAGCTAGAGAACTAATTAAAATTATTAAAGGTTCTTAATAAATTTTTGTGAAAAGAAAAATATTAATAATGGGACTACCTGGAGCAGGTAAAACTACCTTAGCTGAAAAGCTAGTTCCTAAACTTAACGCCGCTTGGTTTAATGCTGATGCAGTAAGACAGGATATTTATTCCGAACTAGGATTTGAACCTGAAGATCGGTTGAAACATGCCACAAGGATGGGTAAGCTTTGTGATTGGAGTAAAATGGGGGGATGCTATGTCATTGCAGATTTCATTTGCCCAACAAACGAGACGCGAAAAGCTTTCAACCCAGATTTTATAGTATGGATCAACAGAATCGAAAAAGGTAGGTTTGAAGACACTAACAAACTTTTTGAAAAACCAGATAATCACGATATAGAATTGAACGAAGGTACTCCTGATGAGTGGTGCGAAATGGTTATTGAAAAACTTAATGAAACAGAAGCTTGGAATAATCAAGCTCCCACCGCATTACTAATAGGTAGATATCAACCATTCCATATTGGACATAAAAATCTAGTAGCTGAAGCTATAAGGAGGACTGGCCAATGCTGTATCGCCATTAGAGATGTCGGCGGAATAGACGATAGCAATCCTTATGATTTTGAGAGAGTAAAAAAAGAAATATACTCTACATGCGTAGAATTTGGAAACAAAATAAAAGTAGTAGAACTTCCAAACATTACGGATGTATTCTATGGAAGAGGGGTTGGTTACAACATTGAACAATTAGAATTAAGCAAAGATCTTCAAGAAATTTCTGCCACAAAAATTAGAGAAGGTAAAATAGATCAAGAAGGCAATTTGTTAGGCAAAAGACCTGAATAAAATGAATCTTTTATTCAATACTAAAACTTATTTGGTAGGGCATATGCAATACCTAAGTGGCAGAAATTGGAGGGAAGAAGTTGCAGAGAAACTATCTCCTCTTGGAATTACATGTTTTGATCCTTACAAAAAACCCTTTGTTAAGGATGTTGAGGAGGACGAAGAGTCAAGAGAGCAAATGAACGCTTGGATGAACGAAGAAAGATATGACAAAGTTACTGAAAAAATGAAAATCATAAGGTCTTATGATTTAAATTTAGTAGATCGTAGTGACTTCATCGTAGCTCACCTTGTTCCTGATGTAGCCAGTTGGGGCAGTGCCGAAGAGTTAGTCACGGCAGTTAGAATGAAAAAACCAATCTTCATAAGTATGGAAGGGGGTAAATCTAAAACCCCCTTATGGATGCTTGGAATGCTCCCTCACAAATATATTTATAATAGTCTTGACGAAATCTTAAATATGCTGTATGCTATCGATAATGGTAAAAAACAAATAGACTCCGATAGATGGAGACTACTAAGAAAGGAATATCGATGAAATACACAATAACAATATTAAAATTAATCTCTTGCATTGCATTATTTGGCAAAATGCCAGATCAAAAATTTAGAATTTGGAAAAATTCATTAGGTAATGAAATAAATGCAAAGCTTTTATCTGTAAATTCTGAAACAAAGTTTTCTATAGAGCTTGAAAATGGCAGGAAGTCTATCGTTAATTCTAAGTTTTTCTGCCAAAATGATCAAGAATTTATAAGATGGATGTACAGAACTAATCAAGGATTAAAATATAAGTACCTTGACCCTTTTAATCTTGATAATGAAAAAGTTAGGAGATATAGGGAAAAAAATAGAGCTTTGTTTTTGACTGCAAATAAAAACCCCCCTGACTATTGTGTCTGTCCTGCCACAAGAATATTGATGAAAGACACTAATATCTATGATTACGATTGTGTTTTAGAACAAAGACTTAAAAGGTGGCTTGATGTGATGCCATATTCTGGCGACAATTATTTAAAACTTTGTGTTTTTAGAGAGAACACAGGTAGTGGTCCGATGACTTCAGAAAATTTTGATTTAATGATTTTAAGACCTAAATATATAGGGACTTCATTTCTTGCTAGAAATAAGGGGAGAGTTTTTCATACAGGCAGAGGTATTCCTCAGTACCACACAATCTATATCAAACTCAGAGAAAACGAAACAGTTAAAGACCTTTCTTATTTAAGAAATTTCTCAAATTTATTTTCAATTCAGATTGAAAATTGTCATGTAGAGGACTTATCTCCATTGAATGACTTGAAGTATTTAACGGAGTTGTGCTTAGACAATAACCTTATAACAGATATTAATATACTCTCCAAAAATGAAAATCTTTGGAATGCCTCAGTTGCATATAATAATATTGATGCACTGCATAATATGTCTGATTTTAGAGACACTAGGCTTAAATACTTAAACATTTCTCATAATCCTTTAATTTCATCTAGAATTTTTGGGTTTCATTTAAGATCTTGGTCTAATAAATTCTGGGAAAATGAAAAAAGATGTGGGACTCTAAAAAATTATGGAACTATGTGGACTGATGGTATTGATCTTTATAATCAATGTACCATTTTAAAAGAGTCTTTACCCGTAGCTTTGTCTGGAGGAGGTCAGCATTATTTTCATAATAATAAAGCTATAAATATAAGAGCTTTACCAAAAACTTTCATATTCTCTCATCACTCAGTTTTTGCAGGAATGAGAAAGCATTTGTATAATTAAATGATCATATATAATAAAATATTTGTCTATTCCCCGCTTGAAAACTTATTTGCCCAGAGATTTCTGGATTCTGTTGGAGTAAAGTATATAAATTATAATTTTTCTTCTCAAGAATATTTTAAATACCCTCCTCTATATCACTTTTCTAGTTGCGATGTCTTTTTATTTAATAAAATTAATTCGTTAATTGAACATATTCCTTCGTTTAAGAAGCATTACCCAAAAAGTTTTTATCTTTCTTTTTATTCTAGAAATGATCCTATACATCTAAATCGCTCTATTTTTTACAATACATCCAATGCAAAAAAAAATTTAGTAGATTCTCACCTGTTAAGATTGCCATCTCAAAGGTTTAATATACCTAATAAGGTTGATATTTCCGAAATAAACTCAAAAGAAAGTGCTTTTTTCTCTGATGAAAAATCTTTTAGAGATTTATTCCCATTTGAAAGTGTTTAATTTATTAATAATTTCTTGATAATTTGAATAAGATATCCTAGAAACAATTATATTTGCTCTTGAACTTCTTAAAGACAATCCTAATTCAGTCCTTGGTCTTACCATATCTAAAACATAATCCCAAGCACATCTATCTTTTAACCATTTGTAATAAAAATCTCTTTCTTTTTTAGGACATTCTATGACAACATCTTTTTCCAAAAAACAAGTAGAATATAAAGTTATATCCCTAAACAAAGACACCTCACTTGGTGGTGCTGTTAGTTCCGCATCTATTATTAATAACACATTTAATATATACACTAAATGAGTTTTAAGCACGAACTTGATAATAGAGGCTCTTCAGAGATAGGTTCTAAATCTGAAAGAAAATTTATGGGTATTGCTGGTAAAAGGGGCTTCCTTGTATCAAAATCAACAAAAAAAGAAAACAAACTAGGTGTAGATATTTGGCTCCAAAAAAATAACATTAAAAAAGGATTTGATGTAAAAGCTAGGAAAAAACTCTCTGCAAGAGACAAAGACTATAATGATTATTGGACTTTAGTTGAGTATAGAAATGAGTATGGCTATGATGGTTGGCTATTAAAAAATGCTGACTATATAGCCTTTGAGAAAGAGTTTTATTATTTAATTGTTGACAGAATATCTCTACTTAACTTATGCGACAGGATAATAAATAAAGATAAAGAGTATGCCAAAACAAACAAAGACTCTAAGTACATTCTTTATAATAGAAAGAAGCAAGAACTTACTTCTTTAATAAAAACATCTGATATTTTATCTTTAAACAGGTGCGAAAAGTGGCTCAAAAACCCCTAAATTTTAAAACAAGTGTAATGTATATTTATCGCAAATTATGGATTTTGATGAACAAACAGATGCCTTTAGATTTGATCTAGATGTCTTATGTGAAAGGTATTTGGGCGAATTTGATATAAATGTTTTTACAGAAATTGGTTGTTTAAGAGAAAAAAAACTTGAATTAATAAAACTACAGCGTATTATAGAAGATAAGATGAACGACCTTACAGGTGAAGATATACATTTTGAAGTCGATGAAGACTTCTTTTCCGAAGAATAATTTTTAAGCGAGTTTTACTTGCATTATTTTTTTTATTAATCCTAATAATAATATGAATACTAAATTAAGTATTATGGCATTTATTTGCCTATTTACTAACGCCGCATCCGCAAATACGGGTTCCCTATCTGCAGGTTATGCTTCCGACTATTTTAGAGAAGGAGCTATGATCGCAGGAGAGTCAGTTACAGCTGGAGTTGATTATAGCATGAGTGCTGGAGATAGCTTAGAGCTTTCTGTTGGCGCAGCTACAAATCAGTCAGTTTCATCTGGATCTGATGCATACCTGATTTCTGTTGGTGCCTCAAAACAGTGGTCTGATTTGATCGGAACATATCTTGGGGTTGAACATTTCGAGCTTGTCTCTGGCGATGCAGCTCTAGATGTCGAGCTTAAGGTTGATGTTTCTGTTCCTTTCAACCCAACGCTTTTGGTTGCAAGAAATACGGATGAAACCCTCTATACTGTTGAGGTTGGTGTTAGCCACTCTTTGGAATTAGAGCCTATTAATCTTGATTTCTCTGCAAGTTATGGTAATGCAGATGTATCCACATCTTCTGATATTGACTATTGGACTTTGGGGGCATCTACATTCAAGTCTCTTTCAGAAAATTCCGACTTGTCTCTTGATTACGATTATGTCGATTCCGATCTTGTAGACGGAGAATCTATCGTTGGAGTCTCATTAACAGTATCATTTTAATCTAACCCATAAATTATATTATGAAAGAAGTAGTAGAAAAAGTAAAAAGTGCCATTTGTGGCATTAGCGCCGTACTCCTCTCCGTTATCGGATTGCTTGTACTTTCCCAAGTTGTTTTTGGTGAGAATGCAGGTATTGACGTTATTGGAAATCTGCAGGGTATTGTAAATGGCTTTGTTGGGCCAGGAGCAAGTCTTGCTGGAGTCATTACCCTAGTTCTGATTGTCTCCCTTTTGGGCAGTCAAGGGTCTTGCTCGTCCTCCAAGAAGTAGTTTTACTAAGTCTTGGAATTGTGAAGCTCCCCAGAAATGGGGAGCTTTTTTTTTGAAAAAATACTTGATTTTCTTGATAAAATACTTTACTATATTATAGTGAAGATAAAAAAGGATTTATATGTAGTATACTATACTCTTATTTTAGATAAGACTTTTAATTACAAGTCTATCATCAAAGGTAGTAGTGAAGCGGAGGTCAAGACGACATTATCTTCAAAGATTGGAAGGGAGTTTATAGTTTACGAATTAAAAAACATTAGAGTTTATCTAATTAATAGAAATAATTACAAAGGTAGGAAGTTGTCTGACAAACAAATTGATATTCTCGAAAAAATATCTTACCCAAATGGCAAGCACAAGTTATATAAATTCCAAAAAGATCAGTGGTTTAAATCAGATAATAGGAGGAGAAACAAAAATGGAACATTCAAAAAAGGTTTCACCCCTTGGAATAAAGATTTAAAATTAAAAATTATTAAAAAAAATTCCTCTGGTCACTTTTGTAAATCTAGAGATGATTCAGGAAAGTTTTTAGATGGAACTAAGCCTCTTATTGTTGGTTCTAAAAATAAAATAAAAAATGAAGAGGAAGCTGAATAATCTCCGAAGAAAAGAAGACATTTTAAGGCTTAGAAAAGAAGGTAAGACTTATAATGAAATACAAGAGGAGCTAGGAGTTTCAAAATCTGTAATATCATATCATTGTGGAGAAGGTTCTGAAAAAAAGAGGGTAAAGGAAAGAAACTCAACTATAATTCATAAATTGACAAAAAAAGTATGCGCATTTAAAGCTAGGTGTTCTAGGGTTAACTACCACACATTTAGAACCAAAATAAAAACTTTTAAAAAACGAAAGCGGAGAAATAGAACGCATGCATTTGTCAATAATGTTTCAAAAAACTTTTCAGTTAAAGATGTTATTAAAAAAATAGGGCCAAATCCTAGATGCTATTTAACAGGAAAAAAAATTGATATAAATAAGCCAGATACATATCATTTTGATCACATAATACCCACATCAAAAGGGGGAACTAACGATTTAGATAATCTTGGGATATGCACAAAGCAAGCTAATTATGCAAAAAATGATTTAAGCATTAAAGAGCTTTATAAACTTTGCGAAGCAATATTAAAGTGGAGAGATGAAAAAAAGTCTAGCAAAGACTCATCTATTTAAAGATTGTTCTCATATATTTGAAGATCTCCTTGAGTCTTTTAACGAAAAATACTCAAAATCTTTAGTAGTCAAGGGCAGTGGGGTTTCTAAATCTTTAGAATCAATACAGCTTGATTTCTTAAAGTATGATTCCATAAATCCTTTAAAATTATTCTATTGCAAAAAACTCACACGAGAACTTAAAGACCATATTATTGATATTAAATGTTTAACTGATGAACGTTTAGTTTACGATTGTAAAATATATTTTATACCATCTAACAAAATGAAAGGATTTTATATGATTCAAAAAAATTTTTTTCCTATTACTCCCAAGTTTAAGTTTCACATATGGTCTTTGGATGACCGAAGGATTCTTGACTTCGACAAACATTGGTTATAATTTTTCTTGACAAAAAAATTTTTTTTGATATGGTAGGGGGGATGTTCGAATCCTTGCTGAGTTCCAAGTTCTAAATGAAAGCTTTATCTTTATTCTCAAATGTAGGTTTTGGTGAAATATATCTCAAGGATATAGGCATAGATATTTGTGTTGCTAATGAATTGCATGAAGATAGATGTGATATGTATAAAGACCTTCATCCAAATACAAATGTTATTTGCGGAGATATAACCAAAAAATCGATTAAAGATGAAATTTATACAACGTGCTTGGACGAGGAAATAAATTTGATTATAGCAACTCCTCCATGTCAAGGCATGAGTGTTGCTAATGCAAAGAGATTACATGATGATCCTAGAAACTCTTTGATAGTTCATGCAATGGACACCTTTAATCAAATAAAGCCAAATTATATGTTGATAGAGAATGTTGCAGGTATGGCTAATACTTGGATAAATATAGACGGAGAAGTAATTAATATAATTAAATATATAGAATCTAGACTCCCAAAACCTTGGTCAATGAATTACAAGACATTAAATGCAGAGAACTATAATACACCTCAATCAAGAAAAAGATTTATAGGCTTAATATCCAAAAATGGCACATGGAAGCATCCAGAACCTAATAAAAATTTAATTACAGTTAGAGATGCGATAGGACATCTACCTTCTTTAGAATCTGGAAGATCAAGTTCAATACCTTGGCATTATGCAAAAAAACATAATCCTCATCATATAATTTGGATGAAGAGTACTCCAACAGGTCAAACTGCATTTAATAATAAAATTCATTACCCTAAAAAAGATGGAAGAAGGATTAAAGGGTTTATGACTACTTATAAGAGGATAGATTGGGACAAACCTTCTCCTACTGTTACAATGTGCAATGGAGCTGTATCTAGTCAAAATAATGTACATCCAGGAAAATTACTCGCTGATGGAACTTATTCTGATGCAAGAGTGATGTCGGTTGAAGAATTATCTATTTTATGTGGATTACCTTCTCAATTTTTAAATAAATTTAAAAATAAATATTCAGAGGGGTTTATTAGGAAGGTTTTGGGAGAATGCTTTCCTCCAACTATGAGTTTAGAAATATTAAAACAAATAAAAGATGAAGATTAAAAAAGAATTGAAGTATGCAACTTTCGAGTATGACGAAGAAACAAAAAAGTTTCTAGTTATAGATACTGAAGACGGTGGAGTCGTGGAACTTAATAAGATTTATGCATTTGCATTTATGCGTTTTGTCATCCGTATGGCTCAAAGAAATTGGCTTAGGCAAAATAAAGGAAAAAAAATTCTTGACAAAGAGGACGAAATTGTGTTAGGGTTGGAGGTAGATAGCGAAAAAATACATGAGAACCAAATGAATCTTTTTAACGACTAATAAATATGAAAAATATAAAAAGAAAAAATATAATACAACTAGTGTTACATAATGATAAATTCGCCGCGCTGTCTTCTAGCGAGGTAGTGCTTGCTGGAGACGAAGACGAGTTCTTTTATGAAGGCACTAACGAAGCTGTTCCCTTTGGTGAGCCTATTGGGTTAGATATTCCTAATCCTGCCACAAGAGAAATTAAACTTGTTTTATTTAAAAATATTTATTGGAACCCTTTGGAGGACAACTGCAATGAGTGAGATCAGTAATGCTACTTTAGAATATATATTTAATAAGTTTATTCCATATCTACTTATATTTATACTTTTATTTACTAATTTTAATCTTACAGATTTTGAGCCTTGGGTCATAAGCTGTCTCATATTTTTTATAGATAAATATGCATTCAAGATTGGCAGGTCAGTTGGTGAATACGAAAATAACCCCGTTTTTAAACAGGAAGTTGATGAAAGCTTTGATAAAGAGGACTAATGAATAATTATTTACAACCAAAAACTAAAAATCCTAGAAAATTGCAAAAATGGTTTAGGAGTAAAAAATGGGGAATAGATCAGTATTGGAAAATTACATATACTTTGTATGCAAATAACTTAGAGGAAAAAGATTATATTTCAGTAATAAAAGCTAGGTCTTATGATTTAGCCCAAAATCTTCTATGCAACAAAATCAAGAGAGATTCCCCTCAATTTAATATAAAAAATATTAAAGGCTATATGTTTCATAAAGATTTCAATTTTAATAGATCAAAGTCAAAACTAGAGAATTTAATTAATATTAAAGATTGGCAAAACATAAGGAATTGTGCATTTCCAAATGAAAACGACCATCTTTTCAAAATGGTTACATCAATTAGATCTGAAAAAGAGATCTTAGAGAGAAACGAAGAAAAACTTAAAAATTTACTTTAACATGATTTCAGAAAATTTAGATCAAGATTATAAAATAACCAAAGAAGATGAAGATAATTTCAATAAATATCTCGTTGAATATCAATCAGATATACAAAAACTTTTAGCTTCTAAAAGGAAGGAGGGTCATCGCCTTTCTGTTGACGAAATACTTAGCGACTTTAATCTAAGCTTAATTAAAGCTAAAGAAAAGTTTATTAGGTTTAGGAGTGAAGACTATCAAAATTTTAGTAAAGAAAGCTTTTTCTATATGATGTGCGTCTATGCAAAAAACTCAGTTGCTTGGCTTGCCTCTAGGGAAAATAATAGAAAGTATAATTCCAGAAGGTTAGACTTTTTAAATAAGACTAGCGATGGCGAAAAGACTAGTTTTGAAATGGTTTGCGAAACCTTAGGTGAAGAAGAAAAGTGCCAAGAATGTTTTGATAACGATAAGCATAAATATGTATTTCGTTTAATAAAAGATTCTACATGGTTTACGGCTAATGAGATAACACTTATAGATTTGCTATTGCAAGGTTATAAGCAAGTTGAAATAAACGAGTTGATGAATGTAACTCATCAAGCTATATCCTTTAACATAATCAAAATAAAAGAAAAAATCAGAAATAGATTGAAATTTGATGTTTTCTCTGACGAGAGTTGGGAAAAAATATCCATTGGCAACAAGGCAATTCAAGAGCTTTTCTCTTACGAGATCAAACAATTCAAATAATGAAAAAGAAAAAGAAAGTAAATAGAGGTGTGCAATACAAGTTTAGGAGGCAAAAATTTGATTTCGATCAATATTGGAACATTAATTATACAGAAAGATATAAAGATGGAAGCGAAAAAGATTTCAAAACATTTATAAGAGCTAACTCTTATGATTCTGCAAAAAAAGTCTTAATTTCAAGAATACAAGAAGAAGATCCTGATATAAAAGTTAAAGCTATTCAAGGATTTATGTTTCATGGCAATTATAAAATACATAAAAACAGAAGGTTGACATTTGAAAATTGGGAGCAAATCAAGAAAGCTTCCTTCCCTAATTACAATAATACTTTATTCAAGAAAGAAATTGCAAGAAAAGAAGGTTACTCAAACCGCTTTAATAAAACTAACATGGATCACATGCGCTCAATAGGCTTTAAGTCTGGCGCTGATAATTGGTCTTATCAAAATCGTAAAGGAATTTACTTGCCTGTAGAAGAGCGCAGGGGCATGATATATAAAGGCAAGTGGGTTAAATGGGATGAGGATGAAATGCAAAAAACAAAAGAGCAAATAATACAAGCTCTTGAATTGCATAAAAATAACAAACTTAAGACGGCAAAATATCTTAAAATTTCTCGTAATGCATTATATAGCATGATGTCTAGAATAGCATCAAAGGAATGGTGGCATGAGAATTATCCATATATTCGTCCAGCCCCACCTCCTATTCCTACTGAAATTAGATCAGAACTTCAAAAGAAAGCTATGAGAAAGAGAATGGATGAAGGTTATGTCCCATTTAGTCACATGACTGAAGCTGACTATAAAAAAAGAGTTGAAAATATTAGAAAATCTAAGAAAGAAAAAAGAGAAAAATTTTATAATGAAATAATCCCTAAAATAAAGAAAGCTCTACCAAAATTTGGTAATAGCAGAAAAGATACTGCCGAGTACCTAGGATTTACTCGTTGCTATTTTGAAAAAATCTTAGTTAGAACTAAAAAACTTTATAATATAGACTGGAGTAGTGAATATCCAACAAAGTACAGTAGACCCCAAAATTCTTGAAGAATTTGATAATTTCCTTGGACTCTACCAAGATGATTTGGTAAAGATTATAGGCAAGTACAGGGGCAAGAGTCACCCGCTAGACTCAGATGAGCTTTTGTCTGAGGTTAATTTATATTTAATAAAAAATAAATATAAAATAATTGAGTATATAGATTCAACAAAAGGAATAGCAAATTTTGATTACAACTCCTTTAAGCATACTGCTTTTGTATATTGTAGAAATTTAATAAAGTGGACTTATTTGACACTAACATCTAAAGATAATAAGGCTGGCAAATGGTACTCTCAAAGAATTGATAAAGTATACCATACAGAAGATGGCGAAAAAACTTCTTTAGATATCGCATTAGAAACTAATGGGGTTGAGTCTGAAGTTGATGACATTAAAATTGGAGACAAATATAAATATATTTTAGATGAAATCAAATCAAAACTAACTAATGCTGAGTTAAATATTTTTATAGGTCTTCAAGAAGGAAAAATGCAAAAAGATATAGCTGAAGAAGCTGGTGTTACAAGACAAGCTATAGATTTGACTTATCAAAAAATAATTAAAAAAGTAAAATCTATTGGAGCATTAAAAGATGGTATATCTAGCAAAGTTTTAAATGATGATCTTTATGATAAGGTTTCCGAAGGTCAGAATGCAATAGAAGATTTTTTTGATCATGGTGAACATGTGTATTTTAGCGACTCAAATAAAAATGAATTATTGGATATTTTATTAAAAAATCCAGGTAAATTCACAGGAGAATATATTAGTAAAAATTTCTTTGATGGAAAGTTTTCAGAATTTCAAATAATTAATCAAGCAAGACATCTTACCTCACCATCAGGGCTAGGCATTTTCTTGAAAAGAAAAAAACAAAAATACAAAAAAGCATTTACTGATGAGCAGGAGCTTGAAATTATAAAATTAACAAAAAAAGGTCTTTCTTCAAAAGAAATAGCAAACAAATTCGGTGTTTTTATTAACTCGATTAATGCAAAACAAACCCACTTTTACAAAACTGGTAGGATTCTAGAAACATCCAACATGAGAGCTAAGAGGTTGAGGCTTTTGAAGAGAGTTTTTAAAAGTAAACTTTTTGATTATAGAAGAGAAAAAATTGATGTTACTGACGACCAAAAAAGGAAAATAATAGACTTTTTTAACATTGGAGCTGAAATTGTCAAATTGAATAGTAAAGATAAAAGCAAAAAAGAAATAAAGCAAATTTTATTAAAAAAATTTAAATTTAAAGACTCTTCTGTTTTTATAAATCCAGATGAACTGAATCTAGTTATAGACAAGTTTATTAATTATGATTTCATGCCGTATCTTGTTAATAGATTAAAAATTCCACATAATGTCATACATGGTTATAGATGCCACTTTGTTTCCAAAGGATTAATTACTAAGTTTGAAAGACCCAAGGTTAAAAGTTATAAAAGGTATGAATATTCCTACATCTTAAAAGCATTAAGGAATGGTTACAAATATAAGGAAATAGCTAATCATATTGATTTAGATATAAAATCTGTTAGGTCTATTTTAATTCATTCTGTTAGAAAAAAAACTATTACAAGAAAAATGTATTTTGATTTTTTTAATAACGATGAATAATTGGGTTGATTTTTTCTTTAAAATAGTGTAATCTATATTTAGATCTTTGAAATTATGGGGATGTACAGGATTCGACTAAGATTGGATTCTTATACTGCAAGTCGGAGATGCACTCGGCTTCGATAAAAAAGTGCAAATCGTTACATGGCAACAAGTCACGTATCAAAGCTTACTCGCCTCAAAGCGAGTCGCTTGCTTTAGCAGCGTAAATCTGCTACCTCTTACCTTTTGACGCAGATATAAAGGATAAGGGGTCATTCATCTGCAAAACAGAAAAGGTTTACCTGTTAATAAACTGCAAATAATTGTAACAGGGAGTTGGATGTCAATATCATAACTTGAAAAAAAATTGACTAAACTTGTAGAAGTATATGCTTGAAGATTTTTAGGACGCGGGTTCAATTCCCGCCATCTCCACCATTTTACTTGACTTTTAATTAATTTTTGTTATATTTATACATGAAATTATCTGCAGAGCAGGAAAGATTTTTTATGAAGTGCATAGAAGAAATGCATGAACTATCACTAGAGCTTATTCATGCCGTTAACAAGCCTAATAAAGACAATTTAAAAGAAATACGTGAAGAAATAAAAGATGTGGAGAAATATTTAAATTTAATAAAAAAAGAATTTGGTAGTCAAAATGATTGAATATAGAATAAAATATAACATTGGAAAAGACCATGCAGAAGTTGATAACTATCATTACTACATGGCTGATGGAGCTATACAAGCATTAATTTTTCATTACAAAATGATGAAAAAGAAAAACTTAGATATGCAGACTATTAGTGTCGAAAAGTATTGTAAATATTCAGATAAATGGATTGATGAAAGTGAAGTTTTACAAAAAAATATTTCACTCGAAAACATTTAATTTGTAAAATATTATTTTATAATACTATAGATTGAATTTATATAACATAGCTAAGCACCCTAGTTCCCCAAACAGGGTTTACGGAGTTATTGAAATTCCAAAAGATACAAATGTCAAATATGAGTATCGCCCTGATTTAGAATCTTTTATTTATGATAGAAGTCTAATTAGTGCTATGGTTTATCCAGCGAGTTATGGGTTTATACCTAGCACAAAAGCAGAGGACGGAGATGCTTTAGATTTATTGGTCTACAATAATGCACCTATTGAAAGAGGTACTATCGTGGAGTGCCGTGTCATAGGTGTTTTAGATATGGAAGATGATGGAGAAAAAGATTGGAAAATATTAGGCACTCCAGTATCCCATGTTCGGCAATACAAAAATCTATCTGACATTGATCCTCAGTTCTTAAAAATATGTCAAAACTTCTTTTCTCATTACAAAGATTTAAATAATAAATTAGTTGAAGTTAAAGATTGGCACGAGGCAGATTTTGCTAGAAAAATAGTTGAAGCAAATTATAATAAATTTTAAAATGATTGACAAAGAATACTATAGTTTTTATTTAACAAAACATCAAAATCCTAAATGTAGATTATTGCATTTTATAGGTCAGCTTTTTACACTTGCATTTGCTTTTTATGTTTTTTATGCATGGCATTGGTATTTGATTCCTCTGATCCCATTTGTCGTTTATCCTTTTGCCTGGTCAGGGCATCGTATTTTTGAAAAAAACAAACCTCTGGCATTAGAAGGGGTAAAAGATGGAGGCAAGACCACACTAAAAGCTAAAGCTTGTGACTGGTTAATGTTTTTTGATATATTAAGAGGAAAACTCTCTATTTGGAAATGAAAGGAGACGAAAAATAATGGATGCTGTAATTGTTATTGTATTATTATCTGTATTATATTTTTTCTGTGCTAGAGAAGCATATAAGTGGAATAAGTAATGGAACACAATCATTTACTTGTTAATGCGACTTTTGAAAAAACTCCTTTTTCAAATACTGAATTCACAAAAGAATGGATTAGTGATTTAGTAGAAAAAATAGATATGCGAATTTTATATGCGCCTAGAGCAGTAAGGTGCGACAAAAATGGAAACGAAGGAGTTAGTGCTTTTTGCTTAATAACTACTAGTCATATTAGCTTGCACTCCTGGGAGAAAACCAATCCAAACTTAGTTCAACTAGATGTGTATAGTTGTAAATTTTTTGACAAAGATTTAGTTCTTAATTTAATAAAAGATTTTTCTCCTTCATCTCTATCTTTTAAGTTTTTGGACAGATCAAATTTTGACAATGAATATACACTTTAGGCATTATAGCGGAGCTATTAAAGAGTATGATTATTTATTTTTTGAATGCATTGCAGAAGTATCATTAGATGAAGAAAATGATGCTCTTGAAAAAGGTTGGCTTCCTGATGATTATATAGATTACCCGACAAATAAATCTAAGTCAGACTGGTATCAAGCTAGGCAAACAAGAATTAATCTGATTGATTTTTCAGAAACTAGAAGCACTAAAAAATGCAGAAAAAAATGTAAGGATATAGTTGTTAAACCCGTTAAAGCAAAAGACATAGATATAGACATTGCAAAATGTATATTTGAGAAATATACAAAATATAGAGGTTTTAAACCTTGGAAAGTAGAGCCTTTATTAGTTACTGAAATTGATAGGAAATACTTTTTATTATATTATCTAGACGACAAGCCAATAGCCTTTACATTTCTTAGGGATGTTGGTAGTAATGGAATTTTTTCTACTCAATTTGCTTGGGATTATCAAAATCCCAAACTATATCTTGGCAAATATGCAAACCTTGCAGAGATAGATTATTGCATATCTAGAAATAAGAAATATTTATATTTAGGTGTTGGCTATGAAGAATGTTGCATTTATAAATCAGACTACAAAGGTTTTGAATTTTGGACGGGAGAAAAATGGTCTAGAGATATTGAGCATTACAAATGGCTATGCGAAAGAGATTCAAAAATAAAAAAGATTACTGATTTAGATAAAGTAAAAAAGTATGATGATGAACATTTTTTTGAATGATTAAAGATTACATAGATTATGTCTCCCTAAAAAGAAAAGAATTAGGAGGTCATTCAATTTGCCCTTTCGCCAAACCCCTTCTTGATAAGATTGAAATAATAGAATCTAATGATTTTTTTACTGATGCAATAAAATGTATTAATAATCAGACACATCCAGTGCTTTATCTTATATATGGAGACAAAAACAAATATAACATCCAATGGCTCAAAAATTTTTGCGACTCTCATAAAAAATATGCAAGAGATAAAGATATTTGGCTCATTTGGGATCATCCCAATCAAATAAATAAAATAAATGGAATCAAAACTAGTAACGATAAATATGCAATACTATTTATACAACCCCTTTCTGAAATAAAAAAATACTCAAATTCTTTGCATAAAACAAACTATTATAATTTTTGGAGTCAAGATTATTATTATGATGTTGTTAAAAATAGATAAATATATGTGTAATTTTATAAAATGAATTATAATATGGAATTAGATTTTAGCAATCAAATCAAAGCGAAGCATCTAGATGCCTTGACATATACTGAAACTCCTAATGTTTTCCTCAAGACTGCTAATAGCAATTTTAAGCATATGGATATAAATGTTAATGCTTTATTGAATATATACCCACCAAAAAATTCAAGCTTAGAAACTAAAAAAGAACTTTCGCAAATAAAGAATTTTATGGAATCTAATCATTCTAAAGAGTTTAAATCTAGTTTAAAAAAAATGGATGAAGATCCAGCCTTATTTGTAATAGATCATTATAAGAGCATGAGTGGAAGAAATATTCCATCAGAAGCTTTAAAATTTATATCAGGTGGAGATGTTGAAGTTCTAGCTATGAAGTTAAAAATGCACTATAATAGACCAAGACCATATCAAATAGCAGAACATTATGGAATAAAATTAAATTATAATAAATCAATTCAAAAAGGCGCTGCCGATCATCCCTCATATCCTAGTGGTCATACTCTATCTGCATTTTTTACAGCTAAAGTTTTAGGTTTTATTGATCGTGAATTTTCAGTTCAATTAAATCAAAAAGCTCAAATGGTTGCAGATTCAAGAATAATGGAGGGTGTTCACTTTAAAAGTGATAATGATTTTTCTATATTTTTAGTTGATAAAGTCTTAATGCCAGCATTTTTAAAGGCTTATGACGGAAAAAGAAATACTTAATTTTTTACCCTTTACTTATTGTAGGTTAAAAATTTCTAAAATACATGGCATTGGAGTTCATGCTATTGTAAATATAAAAGCGGGTACTAACCTTTTCCCAGATTGTAGCGAAGACTTAAATCAAATGATAGAAATAAAGAAATCCGATGTTTCTCATCTCAATGCAAATATAAAAAAAATGATGAGTGATTTTTTTATAGATAATGAAACTTCTTATTTTACATCAAGATCATTAAATAAAATAGATATATCTTATTTCCTAAATCATTCTCTCGATCCTAACTGCAAATGGTTTGAAGATGATGATTCCTTTAGACCAATCAAAGATATAGATAAAGATGAAGAGCTAACCATAAACTATGATAAATATCTTGATAGCGATTTAGTAAATAAATAAAAATGAAATATATTACCGACAAATATGTTGTTTACAGAGGAAAGCTACTATCACAAGAGGGGTGCAAAAAGTTTTTTAAATTCGTCACTTTACCCGAATTAAAAATTTTCAAGACCTTGGGATTTATTCTTACTATTATATTTTAGTGAAAAAAGAGTTGCCCGATAGTTATGTTCCAAATGCTTATGCTTTACCTTATGGAAGTAATTTATCTGCTCCTGTAATTAAACCCGACCATAGTCTTGGGGGGTGGAAAGTTGGAGCAGTTCATTCAGCAAATAAACATTACGAAGAGAGATTTAATAAATTAAAAAAAGAATTGCAAGAGTTAGCTGACGATGTAAAGTGGAATGAAATAATATTCAATGCAGAAATGAGAATGAAACCTGTTATTGGAAATATATATCATCTATACCAAAAAGATAGCGGAAAATATTTCATGAGCTTATTTGCTCCAAACGAATGCTCTTGGGGAGAGAAGCACAAGGGCAGTTTTAGATTAAATTATGATAATAGGTGGGAAATAATTAAGTTTTGACTTGAGTATTTTACCTAAGTGTGTTATCTTATTTCGACATGAATAAGAAACAACAAAAAAAATTGATGCTATTAGCCATCACTAAAGCCCTAGAGGCGGAAATGGGGGAACAGGTTGACCCTATGTCGCCCGAAGAAATTTCCGAAAAGACGGGAATAAATATTGAAGAAATAAAGGACTTAGAATCAACAGCTTTAAATAAATTAAAAGAAGCAGGAATTACAAAAGAAGACTTAATTACAATAAATAAAATATAAATTATGAGTGAAGAAAATAAAAATCAAAATTCAGATTGGAGAAATAGAGAAATCGGTGCATTGTGGAAGAAAGACGGCAAATCCCAAAAATTCTACTCTGGATTTATTAAATTAAACAAAGGTACTCCCGAAGAGACAGAAGAGTCTGTCGTTATCTTCGTAAATAAATTCAAAGAAAAGTCTGCGGATAATGCCCCCGACTTGATTATCTACAAAAGCGAGAAGGCTAAAAGTCTTACAAATCATGATGACATTCCCGATAGTTTCATCTCTTGATTTTTTAAAAATAATAAAAAATTAAAAAAAAGCTTGACTGCAAGCATTTTTTGTGAGATATTGCTTGCATGAAAACAAAAAAGACAACAAGAAATAAAGACGGCACTCCAAGAAAAGTTGGTAGCGGAAGAAAGAAAGGCTCTAACTCTTTTGTAAAAGTTCCGTTCTCTGAATTAAAAGATTATATAGGAGAGAAAACTCCTATTGTAGTTAGTAGGGTTTGGTTAGAGAGCTTGGGTATACATAGCTCTAAAGAAGACTATTCTGTAAAATTATCCTTGACAGAAGAGGAAGAGTCTAGTAAGATCCCCTACACATTAACAACTTTTGAGGAGGAGTAATAATGAGCATTGATCCATTTAAAGGTCTAGTCGGACAAAAAAATGTAAAGAAAAAGCTGAAGTTTTATCTTAAAGCTTTTAATAAAACAAGAGTGTCGCCTTTCCTTGGCTTCTTTGGAGCCAAAGGACTCGGCAAAACTGCTTTCGCACAAAAGTTTGCAAATAATCTCAAGAATCAAAATGGAAGTCAAAGAGTTTTATTGGAGTTGAATTGCTCTGCCATCAAAAACAACGATGATTTCTTTGATCAAATATTTATTCCATTAATTCTAGACAATGAGATCACAATTCTATTTGATGAAGCTCATGAGTTACCAAGAGATTTAACTATGGCTCTCTTGACGATTCTTGATACAAGCGATTCTCATGTTAGAGAATTTCATTGGAAAGAAACTAGGTATCCATTTGACTTCAAGAAACAAACTTTTATGTTTGCCACTACCGAAAGTGATAAGCTTTTTCCACCTCTTAAAGATAGATTGACATCTATTGATTTTGATTCTTATTCAGAAAAAGAGTTGGGCGAAATATTATCCTTATCTTTAGATTGTGATGTTTGTCCTAATGTTCTATCTAAGTTAAGTTCTGTTGTTAGAGGTAATGCTAGAAATGCAAAGATGAGAGCAAAAGATATTAATTTATACTCAGCATCAGAAAACATTGATTTATTTGATACGAAACATTATAATAAGTTCTGCGAAACTCTAGGCATACTACCTTTTGGGATAACTTGTACAGAAAAACAGATTATTCAAGTGCTTTCTGATTGCGGCGCTTGCACATTGTCAATGCTTGGAGCAAAGACAGGTCTAAGCACAACCGCTCTCAGAAGTGATCATGAAAAATATCTTTTAAAACAAAACCTAATGGAAATCGATACAAAAAGGAAACTTACATTCAAAGGTCAGAAACTCGCAAAGAAAATATAAATAATAATCCATAAAATCAAAAAATAATATGTCAGAAGATCAAAATTTAAATAATGGGGAAGTAATCGCATTTATAACTTGCGATGATGTTTATGTTGATCCCGCAACAGGAAAACATAGTTTGCTTGGGATTTTTACTAATCTTAGAGGCAGAAACTTTCCTGTTCGTCATCCTAAAATGATATGGTATGTATCTTTGGGCGAAGTTCCTCAAGGCACTCATAACTTTAAAATTTACTTCGGAGTAATTCCTAGCGAAGAGCCTCCAGAATTAATCATTGATAAAGAAATTACCTCAGAGGGCGCTCATAAAAAAATCAATATGATTAATGAAATAAAAGATTTAGTAATTGAAGAGTCAAATAGTTATTCAATAATAATAGAAGTTGATGAAGATGTGCTTTTTGTCGATACTTTTGATGTACAACAAGTTGATGATGAATAAATTATATAAAAATTGGTTTGTGCATAATGTCTTTGGACATTCAATCTCTGAATTATTTTATTGGGCTTTATTGCCATTCAATTCCCTACTTGCACACAGAGCATCTGTTTGGTTTCACGATGTAACTTGTCCAAAAAAATCTGACAATCGCAAATACTTACGTTCTTACGAAGGAAAAACTTTTTATAAAAAATAATGAAAACATTACATAATACTAAAAACTGCAAGTACAGAAGATTTCTTTATAAGAAATTAAAAAATGGTGATATTAGTGGCAAGTTTTATAAATTTGTTTGCAGAAGTCATCCTTATCGTCTTACAACTAGGAATATACAATTAATTGTAAATAAGATTCTTAGCAAAAATATGACAGAAGATAAAGCAATTCGTTTGTTGCAACAAGATACTAGTGAACTAAAGAGGCAACAAGATTTGTACAAATCAAATGTAGAGTGCAGAAAGAAAATAGGTTGGAAATAAATTGAATACTTATTTTTAATATTTATTATTATATAAATGGTAACTTTTAAAAATTTAAAATTTGAAAAGCATCATTGTATTGATGATGCTATAATTTCAAGACATAATTTTAAAAATGGATATTCTATTATTGTTCAAGCAAATAAAAGATACCATGATGGTAAATCTTATATCCATAAATTTCAAGGGCATGAGCATCTTGAAATAAAAGGAAACAGAGATTATAAAGATAAAAAACTAATCAAAGAAAGTTATCAAGTCGTCCTTATTGATAAGAATGATAACATAATTGAGCTTGATGAATCTAGAAAACAAGTGCTTCAATTTGCTTCTGTTGAAGAAATAAATGAACTACTAAAAATAATTGATAAAAAAGTTGAATCTTTTTTAAAAAATATTTATAATAAAAGAGAAAAGTATTTATTAGACTTGCTTGAACTTGAATATGAAAAATAAAGAAGAAGAAGATAAAATCAAAAAAGCAAAAGATAAAATTGCTTTTTTAAATAAAAAAGAAAATGTAAAAAAAAGAGAAGAAGATAAACAAAAAAAAATACAATCTAGAAAAAACATAAATAATATATAAAATATGAGCTTAGATGCAGACGATAATACAAAGTGGCTAGGATGGAGACTAGGCACTGCTATTGAAAGACAAACGGAAGAACTTGCAGAAGTTAAAGATGCTATTAAAAACCTTCAAAAAGTAATGGTTGAAATAAGCATCAAGTTGTCTGAAATAATTGACAAGGAATAATTTTGAGCGAAGAAAAAACATATGATGTATCTGTTTTTGTAGAGCAGTTGGCATCAATTAAAGTAAAAGCATCCTCTCAGAGAGATGCTGATGAAAAAATTAGAAGAGTTATTGACAATTACAATGACTTAGATAATGCGGATAAAAAAATTATTCCTTATTTACCTTTTGAAATATCTGAAGTTGAATACTGCTTTTATGATGTTATTGACGAAGGTGTTTTTCCACTTGCCAAAACAAAAGAGTCGTTTCAACCTACTTATAATTCTATAATTCAAGGTGGTGAAAATGAGTTGTTTAATCTCATGTCTCAGCACAAGGAACTTACCCAAGAAGTAGTCGATGAAATTAAATCAGAAGCATCTTCTGAAAAAGATGTATCAAATCCAGAAGAGTTTGTAAAGCTTAGGTCTGATGAAAAAAAATTAAAATTTAAATAAATATTTTTATCTATCTATTCTTTCAAATAATTTTATAATATCATTCCTTCTATCTTCTAGAAGTCTTTGCGTTTGTTCCCACCTCTCGCTGTCTCTTGCTCCATTCCTTGCTAGAGATACTTCTTGCTCTCTAAGTTTTTCGCAAACTCTATCTATTCTAGCATTCTCTTTTTTCAAGAAAAAAGCTATCAAAGATAGAAGACCGCCAAAGGCAATCAATATTAATTCGTTAATCTCCATAATAAATATTTACACTTTTTTGTTGACATTTTGGCATTTATTTGAGAGAATATTTTCATGGCAGAAGAAATCGATAGACTAGGATTGACTTGTATCAGCGAAGAGTTGAAGAAAAAGGATAAGGTAAAATATTCCTTTAAGACTATGACTCGCAGAGGCTTTAGAAACCTTTATACAAAAGAGGGAGAAAGTGTCGCAATCTCAGAACTTTCGCAGAGAATATTGCATAATGTTCGCGTAACTCGCTATATAATAAAGCATTGTAACAAGAATAATATTCCCCATTATCGTCTAAGCTCGGCAATCTTTCCATTAATTACTGATAGTGAAACTAATGTAAGCCTAAATAGTTTACCCGACCATGCTCTAATACGTGAAGAATTAATATTTGCAGGTAAAATCGCAAAACATTTTGGAATATCTATTGGCTCTCACCCCGATCAATTCAACGTTCTTGCATCTGCAAATAAAGATGCAATAAATAGAACAATAAACGAATTGAATTTTCAAGCTAGTGTTCTTGACATGATGGGCTTGCCTCAAGATCATACTGCACCAATGAACATTCATATCAATGCACCATTGCCAAATATAGAGAATCAAGATGTGTCTGATGAATCAAAAACTGATTCTGTTCTAAATCTAAAAATAGCTGAAGTCGCAGAATATTTTTATGACAATTTGATGAGATGCGATAGTGGAGTTATAAACAGATTAACTATCGAGAACGAAGACAAAGGCGCATGGAATGTTGACAACATAATTAAATTTAGTGACTATATTTTTCAACAATTCAAATTTAATCTACCTGTTTGTTATGACAATTTACATGATGTCTGCAATCCCTCGGAGGTGCAGAATATTATATGGCAAGCTGAAAGATGCGCATATACATGGGCAGAAGAATGCTCTCCTGTCTTTCATTGGTCTGAGGGAGTAAATACTCCAAGTAAAGATATAAAAGGAAATAGAGGTGGAAATAAAAGTAAAGCACCTCGCACCCATGCCGAATATTATTCATACAAATATGCACCTCCTATTATTGCCATCAGACCCGATCAAGCAGTTAAATGGGAATGCGAAGTAAAGGGGAAGGATTTAGCAATTAAACTTTTGAGAGAAAATTTTCAAGATTAAACAATAAGCTATCTTAGCTCAGTTGGTAGAGCAGTTGCCTTGTAAGCAACAGGTCATCGGTTCAAGTCCGATAGATAGCTCCATTGCGGGAGTAGCTCAGTTGGATAGAGCATCTGTCTTCTAAACAGAATGTCGTGAGTTCAAGTCTCACCTCTCGCGCCATGCGGATGTGGCGGAATTGGTAGACGCTACAGACTTAAAATCTGTTGCCCGTAGGGCGTGTGGGTTCAATTCCCACCATCCGCACCATTTTTTTGTTGACATATTTTAAATTTTTTGTTACCTTGGCATCATGACACGCAAGATAATAACCATACAAGGAAACCTTCTAGACTTTCCAACGTATTGCAAAACTGATCCCGATAAATACATAGGGATTAGCGCCATTGCACACTCATGTAATACTAGAAATATTATGGGTGCAGGTATTGCGAAGCAAATAAAGAATCGCTACCCTCAAGCATACGAGGCAGACACAAAAGCTTTTAATACTGAGTATGACAAAAATGGTCAGTATGTCCATTGGTTAGGTAAATTTTCTAAAGCGGAAATAAACTCTAAATTTCTGCCCAACGATAAAGGTTATATATATAATATGTATACGCAAGCGAGTATCGGAAAAGGCAGGGAAGTTGATTACGAAAAATTTTGGGAAGCATTAAAAAGAGTTGAGCAAGACCTTTATGAAATGAATGTAGCAAAGCATGAATACGATGGTTCTTCTCCACCTGTTCTTGGTTTACCTCATGGAATCTCTTGTGGGCTTGCAGGGGGTAATTGGGGCATAATAAAAGCAATGATTGAAGATATTTTTCTTGACTCTCCCATAGAATGCTACATAGTCAAATTTGATTTAGCATGAAAGTTTTATATATAGTCAGAGGTCTTTCGGGAAGCGGTAAGAGTAGTATCGCTAAAGAACTCGTTAATCAAATATGGGATTCAGAAAGCAAGTCTTTTATTGAAGATTTTTATTCTGCTGATGATTATTTTACTGATTATAATGGCAATTATAATTTTGATCCAAATAAGCTAAAGGAAGCGCATGAGGAATGCCAAAAGAATGTTGAGCTTGCAATGCAAAGAGATTGTGTTCGTAAGGTTGCAGTAGCAAATACTTTTTCTCAAGCATGGGAAGCAGAACCTTATTTTAAGTTAGCAAAAAAACATGGCTTTAATCCTTTTGTCTTGGAATGTCAGAATGATTTTGGAAATATTCATGAAGTTCCGCAAAAAAGTATTGACAAAATGAAAGAAAGATGGGAAGATAGATTGATATGAATGATAGATTTGATTTAGAAGAAGCTATAAGCGATGTATTTACAAGTAACGAAGAATTAGAAACTCTTTTGTACAGAATAGGAGATTCACCTGTCACTCCATCAGAGGATGAGGTGATGAATATTCTTATTGGAATTATTGCTTTAAATAAAGTTAGATATGAAAAACTATGGAATACTTTTGAGGCTCTTATAGCAAATGGCACAATTACAAACAAAGGTGTTGACAAGATTGATCTTCCCGACTATGATGATGGAACAATGGCAATGAAAGTTACAAATTCAGAAGGAGAAGTAGAATGATTATTGAAGTAGAAAAGCCTTGGAAGGTTTCAGAAATAGTAGAGCAAAAAATATATAAATTAGCTTTAGCACATATCAAAAAAGTTGAAGCTAATCCCGACGTTAAGACTGAAGGAGATAATTTTGACTATTGGAATACCTCTAAGCTAGAGGATGGCACTCATATAGATTATAACATTTATTGTGGTGACGAGTGGTGTGTGCCTAAGCAAGATGGTTCGGGAGAATATGAATATACTCATTACAAAACATGGTCTTGGGATGTTAGCATTTATGCAGTCGATCTACCAACCAAAAAAGGTGGTTATGGTCAAATCAATACAGATAAAGAACAATGTCTATTTACTTATAATAAGAGTTATGGAAATTTTGAGGTAGATTTTGATGTTTGATACAGAGTTTATAAAGGTGACTGAAATGTGGCAAGATGGAAAATACATTGAAGTTGGAGACTTAATAAATAAAGAAGAGTGGGATTCATCAAAAGTTGCAGAGTTTTGCGCTTATTTAAATAAATATTTAGGCAGTAGACAGCTTGACATTTTCTATAAGTTTTTATGAAAATTACTCTTGACATATTTAGAAATTTTTGTTAGTGTCGTTTTATTATGAGCGGAGAAGGATTATCAGTAAGTTTTAGAAGAACAAAGCAGACTACAAAGTCTAATCAGCAACTCCTTGAAGAGTTTCAAGACTTAGTTTATTCTAATAAGAAAATAATGTCGCACATGAAATGGTATGGCAAAGCTCATACCCTTGACATACTAGAACATGGTGACGACAATCGACAAAAGTTTGAGCAAGAATATGTTGCAATCAAAGACACCTTTCAATTTGAGATTAGTGTTTATGAATCTTGGTATGAAGATGCTGATGTTTATGAATCACACGAAAGAAAAGATAGTTTCGTTTCTCTTGCTAAAGAATTTGCACAGA
>CEUT01012498.1_pt1 | contig 37010 bp, 19 predicted proteins | sample 531401 | NCBI WGS metagenome assembly CEUT01 (sample SAMEA2622821, study PRJEB7988) | marine metagenome | biome: marine biome (ENVO:00000447); feature: surface water layer (ENVO:00002042); material: "saline water (ENVO:00002010), including plankton (ENVO:xxxxxxxx)" | depth 5 m | reverse complement strand
GCAGACGTAGAAGCTGCCAATATCTTACTGCCATTCTCTAACTCCAGCGAACCCTTATTCCATGCAATAATACCCTGCTGCATCCACTTAGGCAAGTTCTCGTATGCAGTTTGTAATCTTCCTAAAAGTTCCCTAGCTGTTGCTGCTTTGTTAGCAAGTATGCCAATATTAACGCTGTCATTAAAAACCGCATAATGCAGAAGATAAGAAACCACCGTAGTAGACTTGCCAGTCTGGCGCGGCATTTTGCAGATGTTAAATCTATTTTCATGGAAATTAGTAATTAACTTTTCCTGAAATCGATATGGTTTGAATGGAACAAGTCCTTCATCCAAACTAACAATCTTTACATACTTATTGGCAAAATAAACCGGATCCCGTTGACACTGAACAAATTCAATAATCTGTTCTTCAGTGAACTCAATCGGGGTATTCGCTTTTTTTAGATTAGGATTGCCAAGATATACATTATCAGACATAAGTTATCAACAGTTCCAGGCTCTTAATGATTTATTGATTCTGCTATCGGGATCATTAGCAGTTTTGGCAGAAGTAAGTTTCTTCTTCATTCCTTTCATTCTTGCACAGAATGATGCTCTTCTTTTGTTACCGACTTTCTTAGAAGGTGCTTTGAGATCAGAACCTGGATTCTCTCTTTCATAAGACTTACGTCCTTTTTCGTTGAGTCCACCCTCTTTGTTCTTTCCTGCTTTTCTTGTCCAAGCAGCAGATTTTTCAAGAATTACTTCTTCATTCTTAATATCACTCATTGACTGTTTTCTTTTTTTAAGAATCTGCATATCAATTTGCATCTTTTTCTTTTGAAGAGCAATCTCTTGAGCGGAAAGAGGTTTCTCCATAGTTGCCTCATTTACATCAACTTCTTCATTTCTAGGAACGCAGTTAGGAACCATTTTGTTTCCCTTTTTTTTCATCCCTTCCATCTTATGAGAATCCCAGCAGGGATCATTCTTATACTTTTTTTCGGTTAATGTCCCCTCGGCATCCTTAAGGATTTTTCCTGATGCTGTTGCGTTAGATCTAGTAGTTTCCTCAACTGCTTGATCTCCTGCTCTTTCTTCTGTGACTCTGAAGAGTGGTTGTCCTGGTTCATAGTCTGAGACTCTGAAAAACGTTAGTTTTGCGCCAGGATAAACTTTGTTAATTTGATCACTTACATCAGATCTGCTGGGTATGCCAACTTTAGGGAAAAACATTTTGATCATAAAGCTTCTGCTTCTGAAGACAAAATGCACATCAATTATGTTACCAGTTTTGGCGGGAAGTCTTACTGCTTCTTCAACCGACTCTTTTCTGGTTTTTTTCTTTTTGACACAGTTTGGATATCTCTTTCCAAACATAGTCTTCATACCCTTCTTTTCATACCCAGGCCAGCACTTCTCATCGAGTGATGTCTCTTCTTTAGCGAGATCACCAAATCTTTCGCGATGCTTTCTGAGTTTCATAGACTGATCACGAAACTCTTTCTTAGATTCGTAACCACTCTTCTTAGATCCATCTTTGATAGAGGAACCTCTACCAAGAGATTTACGTTCTGATGATTGTGACAATTTGGTTTTGTCACCATATTGTGTTTTAAATTTTTCAGTAAGTTCGCCCCAGGAAAGTCCTTCAGACTTATTACCCCAGTTTGCAGCGCCTACCTTACGACATTTGACTAGTGCTCCTGACGCATATGCACTAGGCCAAACACTGTAACGAGATTTTACTTTATGGTAACAGGCATCTTTAGTTCCGCTGCCCTTACCTTTTTTGTCCTTTTCTTGAATCAGTTCGATCTCCTCTTTCTTCATCTTTCTAGGACTATCAGTTTTTACATAGGTTGGTTTTGCAGCTCCAGATTTTTGTGGTTGTCCTGGATCTGCTGCTCTTTTTCTTCTTTGTGCAGACTTTCTTTCAGCGTCTGACATCGAAGCTCTTTTTGCTGATGATACACACTTAGGTGTGGTTTTTTGTCCGGGTTGTCTAGCACAGGGTTTTCCTGATACGACTTGAACCCATCCGGGTTTACCGCCTTTAGAGCGAGAACCCTTGAACCATTGACGAAGGTTTCCACCCTCGTAGACTACTTCTTCTCCCACACCCCCGCCATTACCACCATTACCGTTGCCACTGCCGCCGTTGCCACCATTACCATTTCCATTGCCATTACCGTTTCCATTACCGTTACCATTTTTATTGGTTTCAGATTCGGTGTCCTTTTCAAGCATACCTCTTCCACCCACATGGTATCCCATGGGAATCTTCTTACATTTTTTATCAGTGAAACAGTAATACTGTCCTGATGGACACTTTTTCATAAGAAACTAGTAGTCTCAATATATTTATGAATTTAATGCAGTGTAAATCACGCTAAAAGTTGTCAAACCAGAAGTTGTGGGATATGCTAAAAGTCTCAACTGTCCAGCATTTACATCTGCAGAAAATGTTGCAATTCCTGAGGGAACTTGTAATGTTCCATATTCAGTAACATATGCAGATGTTCCATCATGCATCGCTCTTACGATTGTCGAATTATAAGAACTAGATTCAGTTACTTGTATCTTAAATTCAACAGATTGATATTTCGGTGCTGATAAAGAAATAATCGCAGTCTCATCTGTAGTGGTGGTTGTCGTCACTCCCGACTGAACAACACCACCAGTCATATTTAAATTAGTTTTTGTTAATGAACCTACGATATATGGCATTACGTCGCTGTCTCCAAGATACTAAGGATACACTTAAGGGTTGAGTTTGCACTTGCAGTAACCTTTACCGCATCACTAGTTTCTAAAACTAATTTTCCACTTAGTGGAACGAATGCATCATTAGTAGGAACGTTGGCTTCTTTGATAATCTCAGTGTCTGTTCCAGATCTCGCATGTTTCATTGTAACTGTTGCATCAGACGAACCAACATTTGCAACATGAGCATACAGAAGAATGGCAGTATAACCAGTCGGAGCAGTGTACATTGTCTGCTCTGAGTCAGTTAGTTCAAGTGTTACTGTTTGGAATCTATTAAGTGCTAATTGTGCCATCTTAACTCAATGCTAAAATAAACGGTGTCATTTCTGAGAACAAACTCTTAGAGAATGCTCTACCACTAATTGTACCAGTGTTCTGGTTAATTTGTAAGTCATCACCTATTCTGAAGTTACCAGATTGATCAGTGCTGGTATAAACAACATTACCTCCGTTTGTTTTGGTAACTTCATTTGCCTGAATAGTAACGCCACCACGCTTTGGAGTTGCTTCCGTAATCGTGTTTCCAGCACCGATATATTCAAAAGTATGTGAACTAGCAACAATCTTGCTTTGTTGGAAGAAATGAACCGATGTTCCTACACCAACTGCATTGATTAAGTTTTCTTCAAGAGTTAATGTAGTTATTCCAGATACTATTGGTGTTGAACTATTTATTGTATAGTAAATCGGTGCCATCGTAACAGTGGCAGTTGCGGTATTTACGCCCACATCAGGAGCACTGATAGTTACAGTAGGTGTTGTTTGATATTGCGATCCGCTACTTATAATAGTAATAGATGCAACACTCTCTCCTTCTAAAGTTGCAAAAGCAGTAGCGGTTTCTCCACTAGCTCCTGTTGGAGCATCTACTGTAACTGTAGGAGTAGATGTATATCCTGTTCCTCCAGAACCAACTGTAATAGTTTCTACAGACTCAAACAGTTCGCCAAAGAATACAATCTGTCCATCATATGGACGTGTGGTTGCTGCACCAACATTGATAGTAACATTGTCTTGAGCAGCATCAGCAGCGGCAGTACAAGTACCAATATATTGAAGATCGCCCTTTCCATCAGCGACTAAACCAAGTGTACCAAAACTACAATTACTATTGGCAACATCTGCTTGTCCACCAGCATGACAAGTAATTGCTTTATCGCAGCAAATAGTAAATACAGATACTAGTTGTGCATAACCCTCATTAGTTACAGCGACACCAACACCACCTTGATTATATTGAGTAAAAGCGTCAACATTCATTGACTTTGTTTTTACCGCTTTACTTCCATCAATTCTGATGCCAGTTCCAGTTGTAGTATCACTTGTGCAGTTTTGGACGTATGGGCCTTTCCATTTACCACCACCAACATTAGTTGCACCACTATCTGGGAATGCAACAGCAGCAGCAGGTGATAAATGTCCAGAGAAAGTCATATTTTGCAACTTACATCCTTTGTTAACATGGAATATGTCAGAAGTTGCATTATTAGGAAGAATTTTGCAAGTTCTTAAGTCATCACCTACTACAGCACTAAAGGCAGGAAGTTCAATTGGATTATCCTCAACATAATTACCTGACAACACCTTAACTGTTGTTCCAGACTGAGCGGCACCTACAGCAGCTTTGATCGTTAGGAATGCATTATCAATAGATGTTCCATTATTATCATCATCTCCATCTTTCGCAACGTATAAAACATTGGGTGCAGAGTTGATACCAGATGCACCTGTGTCAATAGTAACATTATCACCAATAACTACGCTCGTATTGGTAATGGTAACAATACCAACAGAAACTTGATTATTATCACCATCAATCGTGACAGATGCTCTACCAACTGTTAGGACACCAACGACTCGGGCGTTACCATCAACGTATAACGCCGTATTTCCTACACCACCTATCGTTGTTGTACCAGAAGTTCCTACAACAGTTGCAATACCACTAACTATGTTCAGTCCATTATTAAGAATCTGAACACCCTGCTGTGCGGTGATAATACCAACAGAATCAATATGTTCTACATCTTGATATGTAAGTGTGCCACCAACAGATAAATTTCCACTGAATATACCATCAACCATTGTGATGGCAGTTCCTACAATAAAGTTTGTGTCAAATCCTACATTAGTTAATCCAGATCCATCACCGTGGAAAGATGCAGCGGTTACTGATCCAGCAATACTAATATTGTTGGGTACATCATTAGTTCTTCCAGCACCATAAACAAGTATCGCGCCGTTATTTGACTTCTTCAGAACAACAGCAATCTTCTGAACCAGATGTGTTGGATCCGTAGGACGAACATTTGTAAGTCCACCACCAGGAGCTACATATAGTTCATCCGCAACTTCAAAATCTCTGGTGTCAACTCCCTCTAACTCACCATATACAATTATGGTGCCATTAGTATTATTTGCAAGATCAGTACGGACAACACCTTTTGCTGGCATTGTTGAAGACTGAGATGCTCTTGCTTCTTCAATATTAATTCTATTTTGTCCACTATTATATCCAGTCTGATATACTGGTGTACCTATGGTTAATCCATATCCAATATTATTATTTCTAGCATCAAGTACAAGAGAAGCAGCGGCTGTCGCAACACCAACTGATCCACCTCCAGTGTTGGCAACTGTTTCCCACTTATTTTCTGATGCGTTATATTGAAGAATATATCCATCTGCTAATTCAGAAATATCAACGTCTGAAAGATCTTTGATAAATCCTGCACCGCCTCCGCCAACAGTAGAGAGTTGTTGCTGAATACGATTTACAAAAAGTGTGTAATGTTTGGAAAGATCATCAAGCGTTGCAAACTTTTGATCTGTGGGTGTCAATGGATCTTTACCACCACCTACATCTTGACTTACATCGGCAGGCTCATCCAGAATCTGCTCATTAAGTTCAATCTGTGTTTTTTTAATATCCTCTACAATTCTATAGAGAGATTTAATATCTCCTTCTACCGGAGAAAATCTTTTATTGAACTTACTGACTAATTTTTGAAGTTCATCAATTTCTTCATCATAATATTTTACTTCTGGAAGATTTGATATCTCTCCTTTAAGTTCAGTAAAATATCCAAGAAGAAGTTCATCAGTTTTTATACTCTTGTCAGTCGCTTCTTCAAGTTCCTTTTTAATATTATTCTTGAGTTTATTATATTCACCAAGAATTTGTTTCTTTAACTTTCTATCATCATCTTTGAATGTTTTTTGATATTCAAAAATTTTGACAGAGGACTTTTTGAGTTCATCCCATATTTTCTCTTTCTCAGATTCAAACTCTTCTTTGATTCCTTGAGTTTCAACTTTACTCTCAAAGAACTTGACATCTATAGAATCAGAATATTCGTCAAAGTTAAAATTTAACTTTTCTTTTAATGTATCGATTACATCTGATACTTTTTCAAAATTTTCTTCAATACCCGAAAATGTATTTTCAACCCAAGGGAGTGGAGCAAGTTCTTCTCTTACCTTAGTGATGTCCTCTTTTATCGAGTCAAGATCTGTATCGTAATATTTTGGTTCTGGAAGATTTGCAACTTCCTGAATAACAGAATCTATTCTGTCTTCAATATTTTGAACTTGCTCATCATAATACTTGACTTCTGGTAGAGAAGAAATATTTTCCTTTACAGAATCAATGGCATCACAAATTGCTTCGATTTCATCATCATATACCTTTGGTTCTGGAACCTCAGGAATTTCTGATTTTACTTGATCTACTGCTTCACAAAGTTTTTCTAAAACTTCGTCAAAATGCTTGATTTGAGGAATGTCAAGTATTTCTGCCTTGACTTCTTCAATTAGTTCTTTTACTTCGTCAAGAGTTAAGTCTTCTTCTACTATGACTTCTTCGACTAACTCTTCTTCTTCTTTTTCTACAAATTCTTCAACTGAGGGAAGTTCTGCTTCAACTTCTTCTTCAATTGATGGTAAATTGCTTTCTTTATTATCTTCTATAGACGGCAAATCATTATCAACCGCTTCTTCGACTGAAGGAAATTCATCTTCAATAATATAATCGTCCAAAGACGGCAAGTTTTTATCTTCAGCCTGCGCCATTAAAATATAAGTAAATAACCTCGGGTTTTCTCACCCTATAGTTTATTTATCTTGCTGTTTATTCTGCTTTAAAAGTTTAGCGAGATCTGCTGTAGAACCAACAAAAAGTGCGTTTGTGACATTTGTGGGGCCTTTAGATTGTGACTCCTCTTCAACGTCTTTTAGTTTCTTCTGTAAATCAAGAAGTTTGTCAGTTGCATCAGCAACGCTCTTAATTAATTGTCCTGCAACCTCATATGCTCTTGCTTGCTCTGTTTCCTGTGCGAGTTCAAGTATACCGTTGACTGCTTCTTGTCCCTTTTCAATCAGTGAATAAAGATTACCTCTTGTGTATTCGTAATCTTTTCTTGTATCAGTTTTAATTGCATCAACCTCTTTCTGAACAGGTTTTACCTGCTCAGGTTCACTAGAGACGATCTCACTCGATACGTCAAATGCTTCATTCAGACTATCGAAACTCATGAGATACTCCCGTCAAATCCAAAGTCATCACCTATTTCAATAAGAGCATCATCAGCATCAGTGATGAGATTGACTGCAGTGCCACGAACATGGGAACCTGTAATAGTGTTGTCTTGTCCTCTCTTCGTAAATAAAGTATTCCCTTCTTTTCGATCGACGTATATAGATTCATTATTAATCGTGATATAAGTATTTTCTGCAATTCCAGAAGAATCATTTACTTGCAGAATATTGGTAGTCGTTCCAACATCTTCTGCGAGATTTGTTACAACGTTGTCTGTGTAACTCTGTGTCGCTCTTGGAATAACAGTATAGGTAAGATCTCTGGTTGGAGTCGAAGTATCGTCTTGAACATATCCAACACGAACCTTTTTGATAAGATCTCTGGATGCCTTTGTTGTATCTCCAACAGGGCCAAACAGATATGTCTTAGCAGTAAATCTTATTGTATAGAGAAGAGAGCGTCTGGTGCTGTAATTGCCTTCGTAATCATCTTGCATTGTGACATTTTCAATCACGATGGGAATATCTCTTTTCTCACCAATTGTATCTACCAGATTAACTGAAAGAGTGTATGCTGGTTGAAAATATGGTAAAATCTGTTCAACAATTTGAAGCATATCATCATTCAACTTAGTGAAGATTGATAGTTCAAACGACATATTGTAAGGAACAGGCATGTAGGTTTTTCTGATTGCCGTTGCAATTCCTACACTCTGGGATTTAAAAGTTTGAGTTGTAGTTACTTTTCTTGTGCCATCATACTGAAGTCCCGTGAATTCAAATGACATTCTTGGGAGAGTAATCGACGTTGGTTTGTTGAGATCTGCCGATTGCTCAAGTCTTGCTAAAAACTTTTGGGTAGGCCCGTATGCCAATGGAACCTTGATAACTTCATCAACGTCTCCACTGGAATCTAAATGCTTGATTTCAATTCCATTAAAAAGACTTCCAAACGAAATAATCGTTCGTCTCAGAATTTCATGGTAAAAGTATTCAAACATACAATTGCCTTAGTTAACTCTATTTAGGTTAAGGATTCCCAAAGGGATTTGATTCTGAGAAATCTAAGATTCCATCCTTAGCAGAGAGTTCAATTTCATCATTATCGGGGTACTTATTCACAGTGTTGTCATCTTCTACAACCCTAATTACATAGGAAGCACTGCTTTCAGATCCAGTAATTGTCTCGCCAGCAACAAAGTCGCCAGAGACGTTAGAATATGTAAGAACGTTTGTGACAGAATTCCAAGTTTTAACAATTCCAGTAACGCCACTTGTAGAACCAGTGATAGTCTCTGTGGGAATAAAGTCTCCGCTTCCACCAAGATCTGGAGCGGATAGGGTGATAGTAGGTGCCACTGTGTATCCAGCACCAGCATTTGTCAAATAAATTGCAGTAACTGTTCCTGCAGCAGAGACGACGGCAACACCTTGTGCAGTTGTACCAATTCCAGGGCTGCTGAACGTAACTGTTGGTGCAGATACATATCCTCCACCACCATCACTAATAGTTACAACACCAACTGTATTATCAGATATTCTAGTTGTTGCAGCAGCACCAACACCAGGATTAGTGTTAACTCCTACGAATACAATACCGGGATTGACTGTATATCCCGCACCAGGATTAGAAATAAAGACTCCTTGTACTTTTTCTCCAATCAGAGTTCCATCACAATTAACAATGTCGTTACGTAAGGTTGAAATTCCTGTGGCGCGGATACCACCGGTAGGTGCAGATGAAATCGCAACAGCGGGTGGATAATTGTATTTTTCACCTCTAGAGGTAACGATAATTTGGTTGACGGCACCGCTAGCAATTCTTCCAGAGATAGCGGTTGCGGTGGATCCAGATCCGATAAGCGTGAGAGATCTGATATTTCCTTCCACATCGAAGGTATCATCGATTTCCTCAATACCAGTATCCAGAACCTCATCTTCCCCTCTGAACAGTTCGCAAGTTAATTCGTAAACGTAATTTTTTTGTAACTGATAAAAAGGTTTTTCGTGCTCAACAAACTTAATTTCAAAAAGTCTATCACCAAGTGGGAAATAAATCAGATCTCCCTCTTTTGGACGAGTTGCAAGTTCAATATTTGGTAAATTCTTAATCAGTGGAGTAATATAACTAGAAAATCTCTCTTGTGAAATGATTAACTTAAGTTCACTCGTTGCTTGAACACCAAATTTTGATAAAAGAACTGTATTATCGCCATATCCATCAAAATTGTCAACATATGCCTCAATGGGATATGATTGATTAAATTCTGAAGTAATTACTTCTCGTATTACCTTGTTTTTAGTGACGTATTGTCTTGGTAAGTAATATACTTCAACACCATACATCCTCAACTGTTCGTTGATCAAGTCTTGAACAAGACTTTGCTCTCCTTGAGAGCCTTGTAAGAAAAAAGGATTTAACGCCATTATCCGATAAAGTCAAGGGGAGGAAGTTCATAAGTATTGGACATTTTTTCCATGATTTTATCTAGATCATTTTGTCCATCTTCATAAATTTGTCTACCATTGAGTTCAACTCCACCAGGGAGTTTGACTCCTTGGAACTTCATCAAGTTTTGTCCCCATTGACGCTTGATTAATGCAGTGAGATATGGTTTTAAGAAAGAATCGTTATAAACTCTTGAAAAATCATTCGGATCAACTGTTCTGAAGCAATCAATAATTATATACTCACCAACAGTAACACTACTCCAATCAATATCAAGATATAATCTATCCATCCTTTGATTAAATCTGATTTGCTTATGAGTGTTTAATAAGAAATCAAGATCTTCAAGATAAGTCTTTGTCATAGCGTATGACAATAACTCCGTGTTTCCGAAGAAGTAAACATCATTGAGGAATAATTGATATTTCACACTAAACATATTGTTAGTGATTGAATTACCACCAGCAAATTGAAATATTTTATTTACCCCAATAACAGAGGGAGGGATTTGTAAATAGTTGCTGTTTTCTTCGTATGAAAATGTAGTATCAGCACCATCAATAGTTGCTGTTGCTGTTGTGGTAACAATACCAGCTTGAGTTACGCTAGAGGAAGGACTTCTACCTCTGTTAATATCGTCTTGAGTTATTTGATATTTTAAAAATACTTGTCCAACACCATCAAAGTGTCTTTCATGAAAATATTGAATTGCATCATCAACTAAGTCCTCTATTTGCTCATCAGCAACGTTGATCTCAAGGACAGGAGCACCTAACTTTCTTTTGCAGTAGTCTACTAACTCCGCTCTAGTTGATGGTTGCATTTATCTACTTTTTACCTATTTATGGGTTTGTAGCAATACCTGCTTTAACTAAAACATCACCATTAATAATATTGTAAGTGGTATTACCAGAACTCACCAGGACATCATAAACATATCTACCAGGTTTAAGATTTCTAGTAGCCGCTGGATTAAGAGATAATGTCATAACACCATCTCTCGCGCTGGTAAATCCTACAGTAAATGCAGTCGTAACTCCTAAAGTAGCTCCAACAGCAACACTTTTGGACATGGCGGCAGAACCACTCCACTCAACAGGACTGCTAGGAGTTGATCCAGCACCAGTATCAAATCTAAATGCAGTTCCGTTTGGATTAGTAATTGTAAACTTATCACTAAAGTTTGCCCCGCCGTAAATGTTTAAATTTACGGCATATGGAGCACCAGATGCTACATCAAAGGTTACGTTCTGATTAGCCATTTATGTTTATTACTGATAAAGTCTCTTGTTGTTTATAATAAAGTTTTACAAATGACTTTGCGATGTTTCTCAAAGTATCTCTATCATCACAACTATCTATCTCAGATGCTAATTTGGTATATTCAAAACTTTTAGATAAATTGCTAAGTTTGATCGATTCGGGATCCATAGAGTGCCTCCTTGAGAAGTGATTTTAGTTCACTGATTTCATTATGAATGTTAGCAAGATCTCGCTCAACATTCTGTATTCTAATACTCTCTTCATTTTTAACATTCTTACTCATCATATATGAAGAGAAACCAGATTTATCGTTATTGATGATAGCTCCGGTTTCACTATCTCTGAGAAGGTTATTGTGTCCTTCAACTTTTAAGTGTTTCATTATGCAAGTGCGATCACTCTCAGATTTCTGATTCTAGGTGGATTGGCCTGGTTAGTTGAAGTGAGGAGGAGTTTGATTCTATATGAGTTGAAGGAAGGGAGTTCATCAATTGTGAATGTGTGCTCTCTAAAGTCTTCAGCAGGGGCGACAAAAGTGTCACTAGAACCGTCATTATTTGCAACATCGATAATTTGTCCTCTTTCGTTAATGTTATTAAATCCAGGGAATGCTTCATAAATTGGATTAAAGTTTTGATGATCAGCGATTGCAAAGAATCCTCTGATATCAGCATCTCTATCTTTAAACACTTCAACAATAATTTTCAATGAAGTAGCAGGATTTTCAAGAGAAATTTCCTTAGAAAGATATTGGAAACCAGTTGGATCAGTTTCAATACCGTTCACTCTACTATCAGTAATATAGTTAGTGATGACATTATCAACTCTATTAGAAGTTGTAACAACACTCATTCTCTGGGTATCAATGACAGGAGAAACTCTTGAATCAGTTGTTCCGAAGTTGAGTCTCAGAGTCATTGATTTATTGCCAGGTAAAGTGGACAGTTTTGCGTCTTCGTTTACCTTAGAAGCAATAATTCTTGGTGTGCTGAAATAATTTGGACTTGATACTGAAATTTCTTCAAATCCTTGATCAATGTAAGGAATTTCATTACCACTAATTGAAGATCCAGAGATCGTTCTAACTTGAGCATCAATGTTTGTTCCCTGAACAGTCATATGCTGAATCTGTGGAGTTAAGATCTCAAAAGGAATGTTTTGAGTAGCCTTAATCTTAGATCCACCAGTTGATTTTGTTTCGCCCATATAAAGAATGGGGAAACTTTCGCCAGTTGAACGTCCAATTCCACTTTCTCCCATGTTGAGTTTGACTTTATATGAGTCAAAAGTACGAGGACTTGCGGCAGTCACATCATTCAGATTATGTGTTTTATTGATTCTTCTCAGAGAAACATTACCAAGTTCATATTTAAATACCTGTGTTCCTGCAGAGTAATTTTCAGCAGACGTGCTATCAATTCCTCTTTCGACAATGGTAATGCTATTTCCAGATGCTGCTTCATAAGATACAATTTCATTACCAATCTTGAGATAACCTAAGTTAGTTGTTCCAACACCTACATTTTCAAAGGTATCAAATCCTGTCGTAGAATCAACCGTGATAGGTGATGTTGAAGAAGAATCAATTGCAGCAGTGAGTTTAATGGGGAGAATATCTGATTCAACATCAGAGATTGCAACTCTGTTGTCCGCAAAGTACATGCCATGGTTTCTATGATTGACGCTGAAATGAATACCATCACTTACAATGTCGTTAATACCATCAATCAGTACATTTCCACCTTGAGCAGCATTTAAATCGGTTCTAAGTCCAGAGTTATTGATAAATTGTACGGTATTTCCTGCACCTGTAATAAAGTCTCCCTGAACATTATCTAAGAGGAGTTCATTTGTATTAGCAATAGATACGAGAGACAATCTAAGATTTCTACCAAGATTGTTATTTCCAATCGTAGAAACTCCTAAGACATCACCAATTACATATCCTTGTCCGCCACTTGCAGCGACGTATTCAGAAATAGTTGCGCCAACTGCAACACCATTATCAATGGTAATGTCTGCTTTTGCATTTCTACCGTTACTGGTGATGTTAATTAATTCAACACCGGTATACTCAAGATATCCAGAGGATGGAGTGAATCCAATTCCAGAATTAATAATGTTTAAAGTTCCAGTAGCGATGCCCGCTTTTCCAACAAAGTTACCAGATGCATTACTTCCGTGTTGAACAATCGTGTTGCCGAGAGTAAGATCAGTATCTTGAAGAGTGGATCCTATGCCGATACGAACAGATCTAGAAACAAGGTTGATTGAATTTGGAACAAGTTTGGCAATTTGATTATTACCACTGCTTAACTGAGGACTATAGACTTCAATAGAACCATTTTCAACGAAATTAGCTCTGTAAAGCGTAAACTTAAGATCTTCCCACTGACTTGGTTCCCAAACAGATCCGTTTTGAGACTTATAAAGAGATCCAAGATAGGGTTGGTTAGAAACGAATGTTTGGGTGATAAGATCATTTTCACCAACTCTTGAGATAAAGACTCTATATCTTGCAGATGCAGAGCGCATAACCATAGCATATTCAACACCAGGTTCGAGATATACAGGTGCCTTAAGAGTAAAGGTTGTAGCAACTGAACCATCATCGCTGACATTAATTTGATCAGCTGGTAGTATTACTTGAGACAATGGAAGAATTTTTGTAGTCGGCACTCCATTTTCAACTGTTCTAAGTTCCCAAATTACAGGGATTCCAAGATTATCAACTTGCTCAAAGAACACATCACATTTGGTGATAAAGATTCCTGTTGTGTCTTCAACCACAAAAGTTTGTGCAAGAGGATCTCCACCTCCACGATTTATATTTTCAGTGAAGGTTCTAGTTTGCTCAGCAATTACTTCGGTGCTAAGAACTTGAGTTCCTACAGTTTCATTTTGTCTTCTGATATCTCTCTCATCAGAAATTTCTTGTGACTGTACGTTGGCGTTTCTAATAGAAACAATATTTTCTTGTACTGTTTCTATGACACCACTAATCAAGAATGTTGAAGTAGCACGAGTGGTGGCACTTCTAATATTATTATTAGCGTCATCAATAAACGTAAGAACTTTAGTTCCAACTTCAAATCTTGGGTTGTTGCCAATATTAGGATCAGGAATAAAGAGACTTCCAATCAATGAAGAAGTAAAGTCAGATACGAGTCTAACTTGACTAATAGTGGCTTGAGCACCACTAGTTCCTCCAACCAGAACCATTTCTGGTGCGACATAACCGATAAAGTCACCTTGTGGTTGATCGCATAATGAGAAAGTATCGATGTTTAAAATCGTAGATGTAGATGAATATGCGCTGGGAAGAACTTGAGTATTATTATAAGGGTTAATAGTGAAAACCTCAGTTGCACTATCAAAAGCACCAGATTTATGATTTGCTTGTGCTACTCTAAAAGTGATTTGCGGATCACTGTCAGTTGCAGGGGCGTTCCCCACAGGACGCATGGTTCCTGTAATTGTTTCGCCAACTTGGAAGGTTCCTGAAATCATATTGATTTCAAGAAGTTTGGGAATACAATAATCTGTGATCGCCACTCCATCAAAGAATCCAAAGACTTGAGTATTTGGTTTCAGAGAACTAACATTAAACTCAATATTTCTAGATCTTGCAAAAGAAATTAAATCTCTACTTACAACTCTATCTCCAAGGGATTCGTTATCAAATTGTTCTGTGACAACAGTTCTTGTACCAGTTCTAGTTGCTACACCAGTATCAAATACTTGTCTAATAGTATCTCTAAATGTAGTGGATGTTCTTACATCAAATCTGGTGTTACCGCGTTCAAAAACATTTCTTTCATTTAATGTTCTATCCTCGGTTCTGACTCCTTCCTCTTGTCCAGTCCAATTATTAACCCAAGAATTCCAGATAGCAGGTGCAAATCCAGTTTGAGGATCAACATTAAGAGTTCTAGACGCTCTTTCAAGAGTTTCAGAGAAATTACCCTCTGCCTGAACAATATTAGCTTCAAGTCTTACTTGATCAGTCCAAGAATCTGATGCAGGAAGAAGTTCTAGAGCACCTACCCAGAATCCAACAATAAAGGGAGTTACACTTTCAGATCTAGTGCAGAACTGCTGACTTAACCAAACTTCGTCAGTATAGTCAAGAGTGACAATATCATTTGTCTTTCTAATATTTGTCCCATCCGGATTAGTAAATCTTAGATCACCCGATCCGGTAAGACTTTGAGTTAAATCAGTTTGTGTTGTATAGTGCTTAGGACGTGCTTCTTTTTGATTAAAGTCAACACTATTTTTTAAATCAACTGACTCTTCTTGAGCAAGGAAAGAAGTGAAATTATCAACAAAGAATCCAGACTTAAATCTGTTAAGTCCGTTTGCATCAGGAACAAAAAGATTAGCGGTGTTAGTCTCAAGCAGAGATAAAGAAGTGAAGAATTCAAGATTCTTAATTCTATTTTCAAGTTGCTTGATATCAACCATTCTATAACGCTTATGCTCTAAGAATCTCTTACTAGCATCAGTAATATTATATAAGAATGGTGGTAAAGTTATCGTAGCAATCTCAAGTGCATCATCAACAGATGTTGGCTTTTCTGGATTTTCTGCTGGAGTTCCATACTTAACTTGGAATACTCCATCCTTTGTGAGATATACTCTATCAATTCTACCAAGATAGAAAGAGAAGTCAGTTAAAATACCCTCATTTGATGCAAGGATATTTGTAGCAGAATTGCCAGAAACATTAAATGATCTACCATTAAACTCAAGAGGAGATCTATCACCCTCTGAAACTGTTTCAATATCAGAAACCTTAGGACGAATATCAATGATATCAGAATTTCTTACTCCGTTTACATCCTGAATTTCTGTAGCATAATCAAATCCAGAATAAGAATTTACAGTAGTAATATCACCATCGTCAGTTGATTCATAATAACCATTAGAGAAATATGCAATTAATTTTCTCTGAGGTGCTTCTTCATCGTTCTTTCTATTCAGGACACCATAGTTGTAAAATTCACCATTTTGTCCATTAGTGAAACTGTATTTAAATGAGATATCCTTACTTGGGGTGTCTAAAGTGATGACAACTGCTCTAACTCCCGACTCTTCAAAATCAACAACTTCACCTTCTTTGAAATTAATCTGATTTTTAGAAAGATAAACAATTTTTGAATCAGTTTCTTTAACAGCGACTATTGCGCGAGCATTTGAAGTTTCTCCAACAATTTCCTCTCCAATAACCAAATCTGAAGTTTTACCTGTTGGGCCTGTTAAGTTTGAGAGAACAACAGATGGTGCAGATGGATTTGTGTTGTTGACTGAAGGATCAGTTGCTAATTCAAAAACACCATGAACTTCAATCAAGTCAGCATGATTGAGAGAAATATTTTCGTCCTGTACTCTTGTTCCATATGGATAATTTCCATATGTCAGTCCATCATTCAATGTAGTTGAACCAATTCCAGATGCGCTGTTGACAGACTTATCAATTACAATAGAATTAACTCTATTCTTAATTTTATTCTTTGCCTTTGGTTTTACTTTAGTAATTGTTGTAACTAAAGTCGCTTCATCATCTGATCCAAGATTGAAAATCTCCAACTGATTAGATCCAGCATTAATCTGTACCTTATCAGATGTTAATTCTTCAGTTGTACCATCACTTCTAATAAGAAGATATCTTTCAGGAGTGAATGGTAAGAAACTTTCGTTTGATTCTGTTAAGATAGCTGATGATAACTTATTATCAACAATGTTAACTTGCTGAGTTTTTCTAATTACCAAAGATGCATCATTAAGTTGTACATCTGAAATATTACTCTTTGATAATTCGGTATAAAGAGTTCTATCATTAGAAACTCCCAAATCTCCAGCAATTACTTTTACATCATTTAAAGATGATGCAGAAGTAGGAATAGCACCACTTGCAACACCATCAACTGTTGATACACCAGTAACAGTTACAGAAGAAGTTGCTACGCTAACAACTGAAGCAAAAACTGGATCTTGAGATAAATCTCCACTAAAGGAGATAATATTTCCTGCTTTAATTTGTCCTGGGAAACGAGGATTAGTTGATCTAATTACCGATGTAAAATCATTAGCAGCAGCAGTAATAGTAGCAACCCCAACGTTAAAATTGGGAGTAAGAACCACATCAGCAGAGAAAGTTCTTGCGGCTCCAACTTCAGCACCGTTTGCGCTACCAAATACTGATAATACATCACTAATACCATAAGATGTGACAGCAGTTGCTACTCTTGAGTTTTCAACTCCGTCTATAATAAAGTTCTCGTTTAAAATAAACTTGCCAGAGGTTTCATAAAGAACTAAAGATTTAGTATCAGTTGCTGCCTCTTTTAAGAAACCGGTTGCACCACTATTCTTTCCTTTGATGAAAGTAGGTACTGATAATGTTATATTTTCGTTTACTGTAATTTCAGTGGTTGTTTGAACATCATAAAGAGATAATCCCCACTCATTAATGTTTGAATTTGATGCATTATATGTTCCAGAATCAAGACTGAAATCATATACTCTTGCTAAACCAATTTCTTTTCCGGCGATTCCTGTTGCGCTATCTCCAACTCTCGAATCTCTAAGACTCAGAACGTATGTGTTTCCAATACCAATTGTTGGAGATCCATGAACTCTATTTAATTTAAGAGTCTCACCTGTCTCATAATTAATTTGTTGTCCCTTTAAGGTTTTTGTAGTTCTTGGCTTTAAAACGTCGAGATATGTTGGTGCTGTTGTTTCAACCTCATATCCTTTTACAAACGCTCTTCCAGGTGTAATTTGATATAATGCTAGATCTTCAGAAGGGGTTGATCCTCCGTAAGTAACCTGATCTTCACTAAAGATGCCTCTATTTCCTTTAAAATTATTGAGTGATTCTTTTACATTAAGTCCAAAAGACTTGACATAGTAATCTCCTGACTCAGCATATGTTCTCTTTGCTAATACGTCAGTGAATTGAGATGTATTACTTGTGGTTCTTTGTCTAAGAATTCCATTATTTACAACTCCAAGCTCCACAAAATTACTATCATCAAGATCTGTTAAATCTTTTTTGAATAGTGATGTAGTAATTTGAAGTCTATCTGCTCCGGGAGATCCAAAATTATTAAATCCAGCAGAATTATCTGTTAATGATGGATCAAGATCAGGATTAATAATTCTTTCTTCAATTAATAATCCAATTCTATAATTTGGAGTATTTGAATATTGATCTAAAATTAATGTCTGATCATTTACGTTAAGAAATGTTCCTTTTCCAAAATATATACCATTACTAATGAAGTACGCAGATCCAACTGCTGTTGCATCTGTTTGAATAGTAGATGCAAATGGAACACCTTCTGCAATTAAAGTATTAGCAGTAGAAATAGTAACATTAGATGTTAGAGGCTCACCATTTCTAAAAACAGTTTCTTGATTATTTGAACCTGATCCAGAATAATTTAAATATAAAGTTACCTGATTTCTAGTAGACTCTGATTCTAAAATATATCTGTCAACAATTGCAGTGACACCAGAATCTTGTCCAGTGATTTGAGCACCAACTAACTGATCGATATAATCAGAAAGAGGCACTCCCAGATAAGTGTTTTCCAAAAGAACACACTTATAATTTGTAGAATATGTCGTATTTCCAGGAATTACCTTAGCACCTTCCCTGAAAAAGTGCTGTCCAAACTTCTCAACCTGATTTTGCAGGATGGACTGGAGAGAAGTTAATTCTCTTGCCTGTACTGGATAACCTGGTTTGAATAAAACCTTGTAATAATCCTTTTGAGGATCAAAGTCGTCAAAATAAGGGGCGACGTTAAGATTGGTTTCCTGTGACATAATTCCTTAGAACTGCAAGATAATTTTGATATCTTCTTTTTGACTGGACGATCTTGTAATAGAGGGCCTATTATCTACGTAAATGATATTACCCGTATATTTTTCAACTTCAGGCTGGGCGACACCTTCATTAAAAGATTGCCCCAGGTAATAAGTACGACTATTTATTTCGGTTGAGACACCCGTAAATGAGGTTTGAATTGCGAGTGTAGAAGATCCACCGATAATATCAAAAGAACCACCAGATGCAATGTCTGGCGTAAATCTGTTCATTTTGAATCCATATTCTGGACTTGTGTTCTTTGTTCCGTCAGTATTGAATCCTGCAGTTGATCTGTCCTGCCAATACTTAAGAACACCAGTTACTTGATCATAAGATACAACTCGTCCAACCGCAGTAGAACCTAAACCTACTGTTTGGGTGATAAAAGCGTCTGCTGTAAATGTGGCAGAACTATATCCTGCACCAGTTAATTTAAGAGCATATGTTGCAGATGCTTTATCAAGTTCTAGATTTGTAGAGGTATTATATGCTTTTGGATTTTGAACTAATCCAACTCTAGCAATCTCGTTTCCTGTTACAAAATCAGGATTTTCTGTATCATTTTCAATTCTTGAATATACAAGAGCATTTCTTGCACCAAGTTCCCTATAGATATCAGAACCATGTCCACCTTGAGGTGGTATAATTACATCGAAGATAGGTGCTGTTGTTCCTGTAGGAACATTACCTGCCACCAAATCTACAGTTCCAAAAGTGTAACCCGAACCACCTTTTGAGACAGTAACAGATTCTACTTTTGAATTGTTATTAATAGCAATAGTACACTCAGCACCGTTTCCATCGCCTTTAATAGGAACTTGTGTATAAGTTCTATTTGCGGTTCCTAATCCAACTCCTCTGTTTGTTATTGTGATAATTTTTAATTGTCCACTGGTATCAGCATTATTTCTTACTGCTGAAATATTGGCATTAGATGTAGTAGTCCAATCTTTAGGGACTGGCATGAAATTAGTTGCGTCAAATTTGACTATATCTCTGGGTTTAATAGTAAAAAGATATTTCCAGATATATCCATCACCACTTGTACCTGCTTCTCTTGGTTCTAAGTCAGTAAAAGTGGGTTCATCGAGTGATGCTCTTCCACTCGGATTTTCTGGATTAGATCCATTTTGAAGACAAACATAAACTCTAAAATCAGAGTTCATTACATAATAATTTGCCTCATATAAACTTACGACATTAGAAGGTTTAGAGGGATTTTCTGCCTTAATATCATTGCGATACATATCGTAAGTTGTGCCAGACTGCCAAGTAATTTTTCTAATTACTTGCTGAACATCATCAGCATCAATTTTTTTAAGAGCAATCATTGTATCCCAATAATTGTTCTCCTCATTAAAATTATCTCTTGGATCTGGAGGACTACTATCCCAACTTGCATCAACATCAGTTGGATTGGGCAATCCAACAAACGAATAGAAAGAGTTGCTAGTGGAAGCAACACTAGCAACAAAATCTTTTGCGTTTAATATACGAAGTTGATCAGTTATAATCGCAGCCATTTTTGCGTGGTTTTTTACTTATTTATCAGTTATGTTGTAGAGTATCCTACAAATTTCAGAGGTTCGACTCTATTGATGACAGCACCAGTAGATATACCGGATGTGCCATTTAGGAGGTATGCGTCAAACGCTGCTGCATTTGTTCTACTTCCTAATGTAATTTTACCCCAAGAGAACTCACCATAGAATTCTGTAAGTCCGATTCCAGTGATATTACCAAGATCTTCAACACTCACAGTCACTCTCTTAACATATGTAATACCAACACCAGCAACTGCAGTTTGTGCTACAGATACTGCTGCTACCTCATATACAGCATCAAGGAATTGTGTGGTTACTCCTAATGTTCCACCAGTTTGATAAAGTGATGTAACACCACTTCCAACATTGCTGTTCTTCACTGTAAAGTAATCACCAACTGCAATGTCACTCAAAGTAACTGCAGCACCAACGACTTTAGTGTCACGTAAGAAAGAATCAATAGGAACAAAGAAGTCCATTACAAATCCTGTAGAAGCGACACCAACAGATGTAGAAGTCAATCCAACAATATCACCAAAGTCACCTTGATAAAGTGTTGTTTCATTTGTTTCTTTAATTAACTTAGGCGCTTCGATCAGAACTTGAGGAACAGATGTTCTGGTGTAACCAACACCTGGAGTCGAGACGGTTATAGAAGAAACTGTATCACCAGTCAGTGTTGCGGTTGCAGTTGCTCTAGCAGTCGTTCCAAGTCCCACTGGAGTCTCAATCGTGACTGAGGGTGCAGATGTATAACCTGTGCCACCAAATCCAATTGTGATTGATTCTACTGTATTAGCAACAGACACAACTGCCGTAGCAGCTGCCGCTACAATATTGTTTTGCGAAACAAGACTGATGGTTTGAACATTCTTGGTAGTCTGATTTTCATCATCAGGATTAAAGAATGGAATTACACTCTCAACAAATAGCATTGTTGATTCAATACCCACAGATTGAATGATGTTTGTTCTTGGATTAATCAGTGCTTCATTTAGTTCTCTAGACTTACTAACAATTTTGCCATTAATTACTTTATCAACAGTTTGTTTACACCATGTGACAGTTCGTGCATGATCTGGATTTGAATCTATTCCTCTTCCATAATATGCGTTTGTTTTTACTGTATCAGAGGAAATAATTTCAGTAATTAATCTTGAACCCTGATCAACTGAATTGGGTACAAGGGTTTCATCACCTCTTATTGTAAATAAATCACCATCCTTGACAGTTTGAAGCACATCGCGGAATGTGACATCAATATCACCAGATCCCTTATAGAAAAGAACCTTACATGTGTCTCCAGAGAAAGCACCATCTGCAGACGGGCCTTTTGGTGCTTCTGAGAAGTTAATTACACTACCACCATCAAAGGTATATGAACCACCAGGAACCTGAAGAATATCGTTGACAAAGATAAGAAGTGTTGATTGAACATCGATGTTTGATCCTGTAGCAGATCTAATTGTTACAGGAGATCCGTCTCTCTTAATAGTAAATTGTCTCTTGACTCCATCAAACTCAGAATCAATATTGTCAAGACGCTCAAGTTCTCCAAAATGCCAAGCAGAGAATTTATCTGCTTCAACTCTGTCGATAGTGATTTGGAATTCTTCAAAATCAAAGTTTGTATCAGTAGGAATTCCAGTTGCACCGCCAGAGGCGATTGTAAGTGTTTGATTTTGTCCATAACGATATCCAGTATTTCTGATTTCAAAATCGATAACGCTTGATCCCTGTCCAACTACAATGTCAACAGTTGCCTCAGTTCCAAATCCAGATACAGAAGAATCTGAATATACCAGAGGAATGTTTGAGTATGATAGAGGTGCATCAAATACAACAACAGGTTCGGATCCAATCAAATATCCTGATCCAGGATTAGTGATTGCAACACTCACAATATGTCCATTACTAACAGCAGCAGTACCAATAAACTCAATACCAGTTCTTCCTGTGGATGATGTATAGACACCGACATTGACGGTTTGAATACCAGAACGATATCCAGAACCAGTATTTCCAATGCTGATAGAAGTGATAGTTCCTGCAGCGGAAACAATCGCTGTTCCTCCAGCAGAAACAAGAGGTTGATATCCAAGTCCACCAGTTGAACCGACTGAAACAATTATTCCACCGACAGGAATATTTGCATTGTTAGGATCATAAGCAACTGATGTTGCAGTTCCGGTAAAGGTGATACTACTAATTCCAGAACCCTCACTCAAAGAATAATCTTGTGCAACCGCAAGTTGTCCAGTAGGGCCTTGGAATATTCCATTTACAAGCACAACTGCATTGTTAGTGGAGAAACCAACTACATCTTGATTTTCAGATTTAAGTGAGAACGTCTTGGTGGTTGCATCGAATTGATCAGCAATGCTGTCAAAAACATAGTTAGAATAGTATGCATCATTTGTACTATTCTTGGGTTCAGATCTTAAGAAAGTTCTTCCCTGGAATGTGGAGAATGTAGTGATACCTGTCCAATCTCTTTCATCAGGAGGATTTGTGATTGATCCGATAGGAATCGGGCCTCTAGGTGCAGTATAGAAGTTAATGGTGTTGTTAACAATGTTATACGCACCATCAACTTTAGTTACAGCAACTCCAACCTGATGAGTTTGAATTCCTGTTCCCATCCATCCACGATCAACCAAAATACCGTTAGTTGTTCCAAAACCTACAGTATTAATCTTCATGATTTCAGATCCTACTTGAATAAGATCTGCAGCATAGAATGAAGTAACACCTACTGTTTCAATGATGGTATCACCGAGAACTATTTCTTTATCAATAGAGGTTGTCGTTGCAGTAGATACAATTGGATTTTGAATGTAGTTGTCAAGAGCAACTAAGCATTTCGTATTTTGTTTATCCGATGTAAATGTATGGAAAGTTCCAATACCAACACTAGTAATTCCAATTGCAACAGGTGTTGAAAGGTTTGCATTAGTTGCAGAAGAGGCAAGTCTAATAGTTGAATCATTATCTTTAATTACATAAACAAGTGCATTGGTTGGTAATAAAGTAGTACTACCAATACCAGCGAATGATGTAGTTTCGATACCAATACGAACAGTGGTGTTAACACCAACTGAATAACTTACTGGTTCTCCTGTAACAAAGAAATGATCAGGGATCGTAATTTTATTTGTGTCAACATCAACAATCGCACTGTTACTTCCATCAAAGTTTCTGCTGAAGATTGGCAATCCATTATGAGTAAGTGCAAACTCTCTCTTAACATCATTAGATGTTCCTTGATAGAATCCATATCCAGCCGTTACAGATGCATTGTTTAAATCAATTTCGTGATCAAGAGTATCATCAACTTGAACTAATTGAATCGCCTGTTGGAAAACTCTTGTTTCAACATCAACGTTTGCTGGAGGAGTGTATCGTAAATAAGTGATTGATGGATCCATGAATGCATCAAACGTTCCAATTCCACTTCCTGTGGTAAGTGTTCCATATTCTGTAATATATGATCCACCATTATCATTTAATACAATCAATTCAGTGAGTTGATATTCATTATTTGTCGTATCTTCAACACTTACAAGGTAGTACGCTGCAGAATAATCATCAAGGCCACCACAAGTATATTCTGCGATTGTATGAATACCAGGAGAAGCAGAGGATCCAATTGATGTATAGAAAGATTGTAATTCAGCAACATTCTCACCACCTGCACCAATTATAGTCGTTCCAACACCAACAGATTCGGTGCTAGACATTGAAACTCTAACAGTGTTTACTGTGACTGCATATCCAGCGTTTGGAGTAAAGTTTACATTTATATCTCCGGCAGACATATCAACAGAGTAAGTTCCGATGCCTAATACCGTATTTCCAAGATCGGTTGAAAGATCGCCATATTCTAAAAGTTCTGCAGTTGTACCATCATGAATTACATTTAATTCGTTAAATCCAAAAACACCATTGTCGGTGTTTATTTCAACCAAAACTTTGGTAGATCTGTATGTAGATGCAATACCTACAATTGTTGTTGAACTACCTGCTGGAATATTGTCAATTTGAGTAGATTCAATATCACATATTTCACCTAAAGCAAACGTTCCAATGCCAGTTATACTATTATCAAGATCAAAACTACAATAAGAAATGTTATAATTATTATTTCTAAACTTAGTAGGATAGAAAAGAAGTTGTCCCTCACTTCCCGAAATGTTAAAGTCGAAACTTCCGAGATCTAATACACTATCAACTCTACCATAATTTAAAACTTCAGCATTTTGTCCATCTTGAACAAGAGTAACAATAGATGCTTGTCTCTCTCCAGTGTAAAGTTTATCGCGAACGAACGTTAAGATTTTCTTAGATCTTTGCTCAACAGGGAACTTCTTAACAATGCTGAATCTAGTAGGACGTTCTTCGCTATTAAATTGTCCACTAATGTCATCAATGGTAAGAACTCTATTACCCACTGATTCAAAATAATCAGTAAGAACTCTATTTTCTAAGAAAATTCTATCAGAGTAAACTGTGCCGGAGGCAGTTTTAGAATTTTCTGTTACAAGATCAAACGCAGGGTAGCAATTTAAACTAATTCCTCCCCCAAAGTTTCCACTTCCGTAAGTTGTTGTAGGGCTAATGTCTACTGTTAAGGAGATAGTTGATAAATTATCAGTAAATGCACCACCACCAATCCTTTCATCAGAAGATTCGATAATTAAGTCACTAAACTTGAGGAATCCAGATGTATGATTGAGAGAACTTACAGTATCGTCCCATTTCTGTAAAGGAATCTTTGATTTGATAGCATAAGAGAAATTCTGATAATAGAAGTTATCAGGAATTCTTTGCTGATTATCATTTAAGAATCCAGTAGTCGTATTCCAACCTTTTTCTACAATCGAAGAAGATTCAGTTTCAATATCAGAATTGTAATCAATTTTCGACTTAACAGTACCTTGAGTTCCTGATGTCTGTCCTTTGATTAAATCACCAACTCTAAAATCTCTTGATGTAGAAACTTTTAGAAGTTCAATTCTATTATTCCAACTATCAACAGTACCGTCACCTCTATCAGATACAATTTTTTCTCCAATTAAGAAATCATTTTTCTTAAGAGAAATATCAAATTGAGGGAAAGAACTTTGATTTATGATTCTTCCTGCAGAATTAACAGAATCATAATTACCTGCATAAAGATTATCATCAATAATTCCGGAAAGACTAAAAGTAACTACGCCAACATTTCCGCCTAGAGGAATATTTACATCAGTCAATGTAAATAACTGATAATTATAATCAACTGAATTATAACCTGAACCAGTTGATCCAACACCCACACTAACATTTTCAATTAGAACTTTATCACCAACTGCAAAAGGTGACTGATCACTAAATCCAGTATCAAAACCAACTGTTACCTTTTTAGTTGCAATATCGAAAGAAATATCATTGATTCCAACACCATTTGTATTGCTGATTGGAATAATTGTTGGAGTAACGTTGGTAAGTCCACGAGTATTTTTTCTAATAGTTACTTTTGGATCTCCAAGACGATAGAAAAGATCTACGTCATTAATATGCTTGCCAGTCAATCCATCAAGAACAATTAAATTAGGGGCAATTGAATAATTTTTGCCTGCAGATGTAATACCAATTTCTTCAAATGATGTCAGTGATTCAAGAAGAAGAACTTCAGGTAAATTAGTGGTAGGACGTATAGTAAAATCAGTTGGGTAATCAAATCCGATATTTTCAATCTTAGTAGAAAGAACTCTACCAATTGTATTACTGGATGGTTCAAGAACTGCCCCGGTTCCTGTTACAATTCCAACAATTGTTGATACTCCAACTACTTCCTTATAATTTGAACCCTTATAAGTGATATTGATATCAGCGATTCCACCATATGCATTTGTAGAGTCAGTGTTATACAATAATCCTCCAGTTGATCTTGTATAAGATCCTCTTTCTGGTTTTTCTTCTACATCATAACTAAAGGTTGCGGTTGTTCCAACTCCAATTACTGAGAACTCACCAGAATATGTGCTGTTAACAACATCAATTTTGTTAGCTCCGTCTACCTCGTAATCAATTACAATTTCTTTTTTGACATCTTCAATAAAATCAGAATTTATTAAAGAGAACTTGTAGAAAATATTATGAGGAATATTATCATTTACAACTAGAGTCAGTTTTGCATTTGCATCAATTCCAACTTTTCCGAATTTTGTGACTTCAAAATCATCATCTTTTAAAGATCCATCAAACACATCTGTAAAGTTAGAATCTCTATAGAGATTCATATCAAAAGCAGAATACAGTGTGGATACATTCAAAGATGAAAGAGATGAATCACTTAGATCAAATATTATAGTATTACCATTGTAAACATTTACAGGTGGATTGATGGGTAATAATGTTCCCTCTCTTGCAATCTCAATTGAGACAAAATTGGGATTAAATCTTTCAACTTGATACTTTGAATCACAAAGTCTTACTTTATCCTTGGAAAGTTTGAAAACATAGTATATTTTCTGATCCTCCAGTCCTGATGGTGCAGGGCTAGAATCAAGAATTACTTTATCGCCGGTATTAAATCCATGATCTGAAATCTCAATCGTATTTTGAGAAGTGCTTACACCAGCAGTTGTAAATCCGAGAGGATTGAATACAATTCTTCTATTGTGATCATTGTACTTGACAGTAACAGTCGTGGTAATGCCAGGTGTAACTGACATATTAACTTTATCACCAATTGTTAGTCCATGAGTTGAAGCGGTAGCAACAGTGACGGTATTACGTGAAGATTCAGCAGTTACAACATTTGTTCTTACTGTTTTAACGCTATGCTTTGTTCCTGTTCCAATACCTGTGAGGAACAGCAATCCAGAACTCATCGTTGTATCAGCAATACCAACAAATGTTCCTGTGGAACCAATACCAACTTTAAATGTTTGTATTCCAATTACATCATTACTAATTTTAGCAACATACAATGGAGTATTATTAGCAATTCTATAAGTAGTTCCTACTGATGGATTTGTATCTACTTCAACTGACTGTCCACCACCATTATTATAAACAACAACATCACCAGTCTTTAATTCGTGATTGGGTAAGAATAAAGTTTGAGTAGATACAAATTTTTGAGTGATTCCTGCACCTGGATTTGAGAAAAATACAGTAGAACCAATTCCAACGCCACTAAGTGTACCAACACCTAAAGTTTCTTTTGGATCAAAATATACTTGTTTGTTCAGTTCAAATTTAACTTCATTCTCTCTTTCTGAAATGAAAGTAAACTTACGACTGTTTTCAGAAAGTGAAGTAGTAGCAGTATGAGCTGCAGACACCGTGCTACTTACTGCTCTTTCAACTCTTAATCTTGAATTTAAATTATCAACATTAAGAACACGAACTTTTTCAGAACCTAATGTAAAGATGTCATTTTCTCTGACTGAAAGAAGTCCATGATTAATTATTCCACCATTAATTGAGAAGTATGTAACAATACCAGTGACACCAGAAGTGCTAACACCTGTTGTTAAATTATAGAAATCAGTGGATACGCCAATTCTATATGACTTATTAGTTAAGTTTGAGGAAGTATTAAATCCAGATAAGGAAACTAAATTGCTGTTTACTAAATTATGTGGAGATTGTGCAAAAGCAACATATCTTCCAGATGAATCAACAGGAGAAATTTCTAATTCAGATGATGTTAAGGTTTCAACGCTTACATCGGTGATAACTTTACCAACAACTCTAGATACCTTTGCCTTCGCATCAGTTGCTCCAGGTAAGGATTCAAATACCACTCTATCACCAACTTGATATCCACTACCACCAGTAATAATACCAACGTTATCAATTGTTCCTAATGAAGCAGATGTAATATCAATTACTTCATCAAATATTTTATATGGTTGAGTAACATATTCATATGACACATTGTCTTGTACTAATCCATAGGGTGTGGTATTTCTCAACCACATATCACTTACAATATCATATTTTTCTTGATATGAATCATTTTTGAAATTGAATTCATTTGGTTTTGATTTAAACTTATCGCCAATAAAATATGGGAACACTGGCAATTTAAAGTTTTCAAATGATCCATCACCAGCAACTGTACCATCACTTATAGTTGCAAAATATGCATATACTCCATTAGGGAAATCAGGAGTTATACAATATCTACCGTTATGCTCATCAAGATCTCCGTCACCAGTAAATTGGTAATCTTCGCAGAAGAATCCATTTTCCCAGCTTGAAAGCGAAGGACGATTTGATGATTCTACTAAACTGTATCCACTCTTAAGTGCTCTAACAGTTCCACCGGTATTAGTGTCATATCCATATGGGCCATATATTGGGTTGCCGTCATATGCCCATCCTATTATAGGAGAGTGGAAGTTTGCTTCAATTTCTTGATTGGTATCATCAATTCTAAGATCAGCAACTCCATATTTGATTCCTTTTGATAAGTCACTATATCCATAATTAATGTCACCCGATAAAACTCTACCAAAAACCGTTTCTCTTAATTTTCTTGGTGCATAAAGGTGAGTGTACTGAATTCCATAATCTTCATTTAGAGCAACATCAAGAATACCATCATCATCACTTACAATACCTTTGTATTTTTCAAAGAGGTTAATAGTCCATTGATTTATGTCAGCAATTAAGTTTGCGCCCAGTCCATTTGACAACACACTTACTGTCGTGGTGTCAGTGTAATTAATTCCTGGATTATCGACAATAACTCTTTCAATCTGTCCGTTATTAACAACGGCAGTTAACTTTGCAAAACTGCCCTCGCCGTTTACAACCAATTGTGGGGCAGAGTTATATTCAAAACCATTGTTTGTAACAAGAACTTGCTCAATTCTTCCATTATTAATGATAGGCAGAAGTTCTGCATCTCTACCACTTAGTAGTTTAAATGAAGGCTGCTTGTTAAAATTAATAATCTCACTTGAACCATATCCCACACCATTATCAGTAAGGTGAATCGACTCTACTGATCCCTTGAATACAGGTTGAATCTTGGCGGTAAAGTCTTGTCCACTTACTGTATTAATTCCAATCTCTCCAGAAATTGAAACAGTAATTGTTGGATAATTAAATGTATGAGATCCAGATCCTACAGATTCGATATCAACATATTGATTTGTATTATAGTAGAAGAGTTTCGCAGTTGTTCCTACACCAACTGAGGACAATTTAAAATTATTAGAGTCAACTACGGTAACAATGTAATTTTGATCTGAACTAAGTCCTGAAGCATTTCCAGAATATGTTACTGTATCACCAGATTTAAATCCGTGATTTGAGATATTAATTTGATTCAGAGATGTATTGATTCCACTTGTTCCAGATGTTCTTTCTTTATTTTCATAGTTTGATCCGGAAGATTTAACAATTACATCAGAAAGGACTCTCTTCTTATCAAACGATTCAAATCTATGAACTCCAACACCATTAGATGATAAGCTAACTGTGTTTAAACCTGTAATAGAATCACCTTCGGTAAGGAATAATTTTATAGTTTTAGTATCAACTGTCTTAACATAATAAATTGCATCAGCAGAGATACCTCCAATAGCACTTTGTCCATCAGTTTTGTAAATTACTTTTTCAGATTCTCTAAATTTATGGAATGTAGTGAATCCAATCGTATTTGAAGATAACCCAACTTGAGGATTATCTGATGTTGCGAAGAAAGATACTGAGTGGGTAACTAGTTTAGTATTGGCAAAAGCAGAAGCATCTGATCCATTACCACCAGAAATTGTAACAATTGGATTAGTAACATAATCAAATCCAGGATCAATGACATCAATTCTATCTAACTCACCTTTTACATTTACGAGTCCTGTTGCACCAATACCTGTTGAATCTTGGATTGATAAAATAGGAGGATTAATTACGTCATATCCATCACCACCAGCAGACACTGTTAAACTATTAATTGTCCCAAAGTAAACGCTGTCTCCAGATTTGTAATTAAGAATCTCAACACCATTAACTAACATTCCAGTTTTGCCTGGAGATGTTCTATGAGTCCCACCATCATTGACTGGTGATTTAAACTCTCTAACAAGTTTTTGATGTTCTAAATCTTTTTTATAGAAATCATTTACACAGAAATAATTGCTTGTTACAATACCAGAAACAGAAACAAAATTATTATTGAAAAGGTTAGTTAAACTAGATGCAATTTTAAATTGAGTATTATTTACTTTCTTAACGTAAAATACTCCTGGATCAATCTCAGGAAATTTACTTTCTACGGTTTGTCCTATATCGTCAGCATAGACATAAGATTCATAATAAATTTTATCTCCAGTTACGAAACCATGATTCTTTGATACATCAAAAGTTTCTCCACTAAAACTTCCATCTAAAGAAACTTTTCTGTCATAAAAATCAAGAGGAGTGTCATGATAAGATGGAATTGAAGATGATGTAACTAAAATATCACCATTGTATTTTGCATAAGTGTTCTGAACATTAGCAAAAGCGTTTTCGATGTAAGAATAATTTGAGTTTACGCTACTTACATCTGGTTTAAGAATATCTCTTCTTACACTAAAGTTACTTCCAACCAATTCACCTGCTCTTGAGAAGGAGAAAGTTTTAGCATCTGTTATATCTACAACTACTCCTTGTTTTCCAACTCCATTGGATTGAATAACAGTTACTTTGTCACCTATTCTAAGAATACTATCCGCAAATAATGTAATTGAATATGTAAAGTTGGAAGAGTCAATTAGTGAAAGTTGCTTTACATCATACTTAGGGCTAACATTATCAAACCAATTGTTAGCTAACGCCGATGATGTGCTAATACCTAAAGATTTTATTTTGATAATATCTTCGTTAGTATAGTAAGAGGTATCACCATAAACTGTATTCTTACCAAGAACATTTCCTATTCTTATTTCGATCTTTGAAGTGGAAGCGATTCCAACCGCTGAGGCATCGCTAGAAGCGACTGAGACGGGGTTAATTCCCTCAAAACCATATGCAGTAACGTTTAATCTTAAATCACTTCCAGCGGTGATTTCGTAGTTAGTTCCAAAGGTTGTGGTGTTAGCTAAACCAACTCCAAAAAACTGGTTTGTAGTTTTGGATCTATATGTAAGGATACCACTTTGCCCTTTAACAAATATTTGCCCTCTATCTGGAAAACCAATTGTAGAGTCAACATCAATAATTGATGATCCGGATGACACTAAAACTGTGTTTTGAGTTTTAGGATGAGCAGCGAAGTCTCCTAAAACAGTTCCTCCAGTAAGATCGATGTCTTTACTATAATCAAAGTCAACACTTAGTTGATAGAAAGTATCAGATCCTCTTTGAATTTTTTCTGCATCAATAATTGTGGCATATGCCTGATTAATTCCATACTCAGGAAATGCATCTTGATATAAAGTTTGATTTTTTAATTTTGTTGGATCACCAACAATTGCTTCAACAACAATATCTTTTGTCTTTCTGTACTCCGCATCAGAAGGCCTAAACAGAAATTCTTTTGGTTTTACAACTTCTGCTTTTTCTCCATATAGAGCAGCAAACAGAATTCTAAAAGATTCATCTGTTCCTTTCGATTGGTAAAAATCTTTTGCTCTTGATAAGAAAAGTCTTTCATTAACTTCAGAGTTAATCTCTCTTCTTTCAAATCCAGGAGTAATTTGTTTCTTGAGTTTAACTAAAAACTCTCTCAGTAAGATGTTACTGAGATTAACGATCTTAGCACCTTGAACGTGTGATGTTGCTTCTGAACTAGTAAATGTCAGTTCTTCATCGTTATCACTAAATGCAGTTACACCACTAAATCCACGTACACAACCAAGGAACTGATAATTACTTCTAGTTGTATATAATATTACCTCATCATCAATCTGAATAAGTCCGTATCTTTCGGGAAACTTATAAGTACCAAACTGATCATTATAAAGATCAAATGTTGCATTGATGGTGGTAGCATCAAAATCAATATCAATATCAAGACGAGTTTCTTCCTCACCACTTAGAAGAGTTTCAAGTTTTACATATTCATCAATATTTTGAATGATATCAGATGGTGCAGTAGGATATTCCTGAGAAATATAATACTGCTTTAAAAATTCGCCAACAAGAGGAAAGTCATCCCTTACAAATGCAGGTAATTGATACTCAATGATGTCCTGAATCTGTACTCGCTGAAAATCGGTTGATATCATCTTACGTCTTTAGTATGAATAAGTAGGAGAGGAAGTTGAAGTTGTTGAACTTGTGGTTGTACCAGAACTAGTCGGCGGTGTATAAGAGGTTGTCGTTGTAGTTGATGTAGTCGATTCAACGTTTGAATTTCGATTTATTGCTATCGCATCAACTGTTCCACGGACTAAACTTCCATTTGCAAAACTTGAAGAAACAATATAATCAGATCCTGATATGTCATAACCAGAAGCAATCCTATCATTGATAGAATTTATTGTTATGTTATTAGTATCTAGTTGAATATAAAGATCCTGTAATCCGATAATATCATTAGAGTAAGGTACAGCAGAGATCTCAATCAGAGGAAAGTCTTTACTTATAGAAGTAGAAATAATATTGACAGGATTGAGTTTAATTTCACCCTTTATGTAATCAATCGATCCTACATTTCTTCTAACAATAATTTCCTCTGTAGCAGACTTAAGTCTAATTAAATTAATTGTTCCCGTTTCTAAACTAAAATCAGGTTCATCCATCAAATATACAGTTCCTGCGACACCACTTACCTGGAATCCAGATGATTTAATATTGTATCCAATCTTCCCCCTATGCGTTCCATGTCCATGGTTTTTAATATGGAATCTATTGCCAAAACAAATTTCATATTCGGCAAACGTATTAAGAGATGCTCTAAGATCCCTTCTCATTTGAATTGTGGTAATATTGGATGTAATAGCAGAATTACTATTATCAATAATATTCAGAAACTTACTATACTTAAATCTTGCTCCAAACTTATTAACTTCAGTTGAATCGGCATATCTTCCGATATTCTGAGAAACAAGTGAAGTTATCTGACTATCATTGTTTGCGTCATTTGAGTTATAATAAACATTGACAAGGGCTTCAATGTAAAGGTATTTCAAATCAGTAATCTGTAAATCAATACCACCAACAGAATATTGTTTGATTTCTCTCTTAATATTATCTTTTACCAAGTTAGAAAGATATGCACCATTGATTGGTTTGATGCTTGCAAATACTCTTCCAAACTGTGGTGGATTTAATTCTTCACCACCGAATACAGAAATTGATTCTGCTTCTGGATAGATTTTAGGAATGATGTGTTCGTAGTCAGTAGAAGTTACTGCTCTGTTCTGAGATGCATATGTTTGAGGTGCATACTTCTTGATAGATTCAACACTCTCAACATCAGTCCCTGCAAAAGAGGGTGTGTTAACAGTTATTCTAGAGATACCCTGTGCAATCTCTACATTGTCTCTGGATGTGGTTAACTTTCCGTTGAAGTTAAGAGAATCAATTCCATTTGCTTCAGAACCATTGGTGGCAATATATGCAACACTAATAAAGTTTGGTTCTTGTAATGCACGTCCAAATACACCATCGCCAAAAATTAATTCATATCTTTGATCTTCAATTTCTTGAATCCAATATACAGGAGAATCGCCATCAACTTCAAATAAAGAATTAGATAAGCGATACTTTCTTTTTACTGAAGATCTTTGAGATGGTTTCCAAATCACATTAAGTGAAGAAGTATCAATGTTTGGATTTTCTAAAATATACTTTTGATCAGGATCATATGTGCTATATGTAAATTCTGTCGTCAGATATGTTCCTTCGTATACATCAATATTACTAAAAGTAGCGATATTATTTTCAACCGGTACTGTAATATCCTCCATAATGGAGAATGTGTAATTTGTATTACCAAACCCGTTTGATGTCGCCACTACTCCTTTGTTTAAAGTAATAGTTTGAGGTTTGACAGAATAGTTTGCAGTGTTAACAATGAAAGATATATTTGCTCTTGCAGACTTTGCTGACTTAGGAGTATATCCTATATTTCTCGCCAGAGACACCACATTCTCCCTGAGAGTGGCGGAATCAATGAATACCTCATTAGATACCATATTGGCATTATATGAGGTTATATACGTGTTATACGCCAACGCATCAACAATTGTTGAAAGATTAGATCCTTCAAAATCGTAATCAGTGAAATTAGAATTAGATCGCAGATACTCAGTGATCGACTGTTTGATCTGATCGAAATCTAAATTGGCAAAGTTGACTAGTGCCATTATCGTGTCTGTTGTAATGCGAATGATAATTGTTGAGGAGTTGCTTCTATCCCAACAATGTCATAACGAATAGAGATATCATATTCACCTGCATCATGGTTTGGTTGAACTACCACTTGACGCAATTTAACTCTAGGTTCAAAGTTATTAATTGTATTTTCGATCTGCTCTCTTAAAGCTTCAGTTGTAATATCATCAATAGGATCAAATAATAAACGACTCACTTGTGATCCTAGTTCAGGATTAAATGGACGTTCACCAGGAGCAGTAAGGATTAAATTACGAATAGAACGTGCTATCGCAGTCTCATTTTTATTTGCAATCAAATCAAAGGTAAGCGGACTTACCTTAAAAGACATCGAAATGTCCTTAAATGATTTACTGGCACGTTCTATCGGCACCCTATGTACAAGCAATTATGCTTTATTTATCTCGTTCCTGAGCAGTTTTCCAGAAGTAACTTTCTTGATCACCAAGTCCCATTCTGTCATATCCATTCTCAACTTGATAATACTCAGTTGATACCTTAAAGTCTGGTGTCTTTGGTTTCTCTGGTGTCAAACTATTATCATAGATCCTTGTTCTATTATTTGGATACAATGCATACTGTCCATTCACAAGTTCAATTAAATTATGACTCTTGTGTTCTGCTGGATTCTCTGAGGTTGCATAGTCAACTGTATCAGGATCTTGATGATAATTATCAATGGTACAAATATATGTTCCTTTCATTGTACCATGATCTCTTGTATAGACTTCATAGTCCATACTACCAATAAACTGCTTCTGAACAGCAACCACACCATAATCCATACAATTCCAAAACTGTAAATTATGTAAACTCATATCAGGATCAGGTTTCTTTGGTTCCGCCAGAAAAGCACTGATTGGTAACTTATCATACATTGCTGCATACTCTGGTAAGTATGTCTCAAAATAAAAAGCGCGTCCAGGAATCGACTTAGCCGATACCCAAACGCCCTTTACATATTCTCCCCAACCAGATTGATGATCAGTAAGGTATTCTTTCCTTACCCATACTTCAACCGAAGGGAGGTTGCAAATTAGTGCTGCCATAACGTAACATAGTCGTTACACCTATTTACCCTGTCCACGATATGCTTTGCGCTTACCATTACGAGAAGTCGCCGCATACTTGGTGTGCTTTCCATCTCCTTGACGAGTTTTCTTGGGGGTGCCGGGCATAAACCCGTCCTTAACCAATCCAACCTTTGAACGAACTGCCATAATTTAAGTACCTCAGATAACGCGAGTTTTTTCGTGGCCAACCCGAATACGAGGGTCGCACCAAATTTCATAACCTGCTTCAATAGCATCCAGACAGAATGACACGTCCTCACCACACATGTCCTGAACTGCACCACTCTCAAAGACTTGCATCTTAGGAGCAAACCATGGATACTTCATCTCAGTGTTCTCAAAGACACCGTTCTGAATCAATACCCATCCAAAACCTGTGTAGTCTACCGTGAATGGTTTCTTACGCTTGGAAATCGATTCGACAGTTTCATGATTCATTACACCACCGTTCTTTCGGAAGTCATCTTCTTCCAACCAGTGTGCAACGGATGTAGTCTGTCCATCTTCTGTGGAATACCATCCAGCAGTAATTGCTTTCTCTTCGCCCTCAGCATTTAATGCCAAGTCACACAACTGCCAGAACTTTTCAGTATTGAAGACAATATCACTGTCAATCCACAGTTGATAATCATACTCCAGTTTGCCGTCCCAAGGAATCTGATCAGGGCCACGCAATACATTTGCACCCAAACACTTACAACGTGCAAAGTTAACCATTGAAGAGTAATCCTGACTGATCTGGATACTCATTCCATTCTGTACAAGATCAAAACAAAGTTGTACAAAGTTCTTTAGAAACGTGAATGAACATCCACGTCCAGGGAGGCAGAAGACAATCTTCTTACCTTTCATTCGCCCCTTAATCGCTTCAATGTCCCATTCAGGTGCTTTCGCTTTCTTTGGTGGAACAGTCTTAACAGTAAATCCTTTTGCCATGAGTTGGAATAAACTTCAGTTCAATTATAGTTCAGTGATATGTAGTTGTCAATATGATGGAGATCCGTTCGGTTCTCCGTATCCTTCATTTAATAGTTGTACAGTTTCGTATGAGAGATCCTCCGCTGCATAGTCTGTCTTCATCAATCCTACCATACCTTGAAGTTGTTGCCAGGTATCTTGGAATTGTTGCTCAGTTAAACTATGATACAAACATTCACCCTTAGCATATATGTGATAAATCTT
>CEUT01014751.1_pt1 | contig 37106 bp, 36 predicted proteins | sample 531401 | NCBI WGS metagenome assembly CEUT01 (sample SAMEA2622821, study PRJEB7988) | marine metagenome | biome: marine biome (ENVO:00000447); feature: surface water layer (ENVO:00002042); material: "saline water (ENVO:00002010), including plankton (ENVO:xxxxxxxx)" | depth 5 m | reverse complement strand
CACACACGCTAAAACATGGTAAAATTATTTGCAGCATGCCCTCCTGTGTACACATTACCAGGCACATGGAATGATCCTGAGAAGATAAAGAAATGTCAAGAGACATTGATACCACATCTTGAACTCCAACCTGAGACAGGATTTTTAGTTTTCATAGCACTTGTTGTCTTTGCTCTTATCATCTATGGTATATACAAAACCTTTGGTAAAGGTGGAGAAGGATTGAGAGATGAGATCAAAGAACATGCTAGGATGCATGAACTTGGTATCGCTCATGGACATGAAGGTGGTGGAGAAAGACCCATCATGTCTATAAAGGCACAAGAAAAAGATTATCCCCAACACAAACACAATGATTGAAACCCTTTACTTAGGACCTACTTACGACCTTCAGAATATAGAAGGTGACACCGTTACTTCCTATCAAGTAGCACAACTTTTGGCAGATAGGAATAGCGTTGCCATCTTTCAAGGACGGTCAGAAGCAGGACCCAGAGCATTAGGTAATAGATCTATCTTGTATGATCCAAGAGACCCTGACGGTAAAGATAAGATTAATTTGATCAAAAGAAGAGAGTCCTTTAGACCATTCGCTGGCAGTGTGCTACTACCTCATGCACACAAGTGGTTTGATATGGCAGGACTCGATGAGTCTCCTTTCATGATGTATGCTGTAGATGCTTTACCACATACACATGATAAAATCCCTGCTGTATTACATGTAGATAAGACTTGTAGGGTACAAACTGTAGACATGAAAGACAATCTAAATTACTATCAATTGATTGATGCTTTCTATCAGATTACTGATGTGCCTATGTTATTCAACACATCATTCAACATGGCAGGAGAACCTCTAGTGGAGACACCTGAGGATGCAATCAGAACCTTTGAGGATAGTGCAATAGATTATCTTTACTTCCCTGAGGTGCATAAGCTCAGGCAAAAATGACTTTTAGTTTCCCAGAAACTGGAAAAAAAACTCCGGCAAAAAAATGGGTTGTAGGGTTCAACCTATCAAACAATGGGTCGGTATGTTTATTGGAGTATGGTAAACCAAAATTATATCTGGAGTCGGAGAGAGTAACAAGGAACAAGTGGGATCATAAGATCAGTTCCTTGTTACCATATCTACCAGAAGGAATTGAACACGTAGCCTTGACTGACTCATTCTGGACTCAAGGTGATAAGAGATTAGATAATATAAAAGACATATCAAATATAAAAAAGAAATATCCTAACGCTAGACTGTATGACTATAGATCTATGCATCATCTAACTCATGCTGCATGTGCTTTCTATAACTCTGGGTTTACTGAAGCATCTTGTGTGGTTGTAGACTCTAATGGTTCTAAGACAAGCGAAGGACTAGAGATAGAATCTATTTTCGTAGCACCCACATTCGTAGAGACACACAAGAGATACTTCTCACCTGAGTTCGTAGGTATTGGTAGATTATTTGAAGAGACTGCTAAGACATATGATTGGGACTACAGAGATGCAGGAAAGGTCATGGGTCTGAGTGCATACAATCATGACCCTGCCTCTAGCATACAAAAAAAATGGGAGAGAAGATACAGAGAACTAATAGAAATGACAACAGGAGATGTATGTTTGTCAGGTGGTTGCTTCTTGAACTGTGTTGCTAACTATAAGATACAAAAGATGTACCCTCATATAAATTTCTATGTCGAACCTGTTGCTCATGATGGTGGCACTGCAATGGGTGCAGCATACCTAGCATATAATGAAACCTAGACTCAATATACTTGACGTTAGTTCTGCCATAGGTTGCAACCTATCATGTAAAGGTTGTAATCATTTTAGTAATTACTTTGCACCAGGCAGTAAATTAGATACAGATAAACTTCTTTATGATATAAAGACTATCTTACCAAGAGTAGATATCAATAGAGTGTCAGTGATAGGTGGTGAACCACTCTTGAATCCTAGATGCGAGGAGATATTTACTACATGTCTAGAGCATGCTAGTAATGATGTGTATCTTTATACAAATGGTGAACTATTAGAAGACAATGATTGGATATACAAATACCTTGACCACCCTAAAGTATATTTGAGATTTAGTTTTCATTTACCAGAGACTACAGAACGTGGTGCCAAGATAATAAAAACAGTAAGAGACTTTGTTGCTAAGACAGATTATGAATTGTTCATAGGTCCTGCTCCCAATCAGACGTGGAAAATTAGAGCAACAGAACATCATACTAATAAGGACAGGTGGTTCTATAGTATAAAGAAGAGAGGAGATAAAGTATATCCATACAATCATGAGAAACCTGATAAGAGTTTCAAATATTGTTCATGTCCTAACTCACAATTATATAATGGTAAGTTGTGGAAATGTCCGAACACTGCATTTCTTAGGGAGATGTTGGATGTAACAGGTCAACGTGATGATCCAGAGTGGCAGGAATATTATGTTGATGGTGTCTCTGTTGACTGTGCCGATGATGAGTTGACAAAGTTTTGTGAGGGATCTATACTACCTGATAATGTATGCAGAATGTGTACAGCAAAACCTCTTCACTTTAGTGCTGCTCAACAAGAGAAGACACAGAGGAAGGTAATTAATACCAATAAATAAATCACTTACAAAAACACATGCCAACATACCCAATAAAAAATTTGAAGACAGGAGAAACCAAAGAGTTATCTATGTCTATGAAAGAGTATGATCAGTGGAGAAAGGACAACCCTGATTGGGATAAAGATTGGTCACAGGGTGCAGCAGCATCAGTCAGTGGCACAGGAGATGCTTACAGTAGAACAGATGGTGGATGGAATGAGGTGCTATCAAAGGTAGCACAAGTACCAGGATCAAAAGTAAAACCACAAAAGACAGTACACTTCTAATGCCACGCAAAAAGAAAATGTCAGTCAGTGTAGGTGCTGGCATGACAGCAAAGCAATTACGTAGGAAGAAACCATATAACTCTGACATGATGGTTCCTATCGAACCTATCACACCTAATCAGACTACTGCATTTGCACAATATAATGAAGGTAAGAACCTATTTCTTTACGGTGCAGCAGGAACAGGAAAGACATTTATCACCCTATACATGGCACTGAAACAGGTGCTAGATCCTTTGACACCATACCAGAAGGTGGTCTTGGTGAGATCATTGGTGTCAACTAGAGAGATAGGTTTTTTACCTGGCGATCATGAAGACAAGTCAGCATTATATCAGATACCATATAAGAATATGGTCAAGTATATGTTTGAGTTGGCAACGGATAATGATTTTGAGATGTTGTGGGGTAACCTCAAAGCACAGGAGAGCGTAACCTTTTGGTCTACATCTTTTATTAGAGGAACAACACTTGATAACTCCATAGTTATTGTGGATGAGTCACAGAACTTGAATTTTCATGAGTTAGATAGTATAATAACAAGAGTAGGTGAAGACACTAAGATTATGTTCTGCGGTGACGTAGCACAAACCGATCTCATTAGAACCAATGAGAAGAATGGTATCTTAGACTTTCAAAAGATCATCACAATGATGCCTGAGTTTGCTTTGGTTGAGTTTGGTGTTGATGATATAGTAAGGTCTGGATTGGTCAAGAGTTATATCACCAGTAAACACACCTTAGGTTTGTAATGTTCACTCATGTTGAATGCGAACTGCCTAAACTAAAGAGGCAGAATATAGATGGTGCTAGGTATTACACTGTCAATGGTAGACCCATGGTCTCAATCACTTCAGTAACTTCATACTGGAATAAACAAATTTTTGTTGACTGGAGGAAGAGGATAGGTGAAGCAGAAGCAAATAGAATTACTAAACGTGCAACCACTAGAGGCACTGCTACACATGAGTTGATAGAGAATCATCTACTCAACAAGGAGGTAGAGTTTGATAAACCTAGTCCTAAGATGTTGTTCCTTCAAGCAAAGGAGACCCTAAAAAATATAAATAATATATACGCTCTTGAGAGTAGTCTTTTTAGTGAGGAGCTAGGGGTTGCTGGTACAGTAGATTGTATCGCAGAGTATAATGGAGAGTTATCAATAATTGATTTCAAGACAGCAGAGAAACCCAAACCTAGGGATTGGATAGAGAACTATTTTGTACAGGCAGCAGCGTATGCTTGTATGTTCTTTGAACGTACAGGAATACCTGTCAAGAAACTTGTCATTATTATGACATGTGAGAACGGAGAGGTGACAGTGTACGAGGAGTATGATAAGATAAAGTATATGAAAAAATTAGTCCTTTACATTCAAAAATTTGTCGAAGAAAAAATCAATGAGTGCCAAAACAAAAATGCGTGAGATCCTGAAGAACAGATTGCTCTGTCAGGACAAGTTTACTAATGACATTGAGAATCTTGTTAGTAACAACAACGAGATGAATTACATCGAGGCAATCTGTCACTACTGTGATGTGAATAACATCGAGGTAGAATCTGTTTCTAAACTCATCACTAAACCTTTGAAAGAAAAACTCAAAGGCAATGCTACTGACCTAAATTATCTAAAGAGAACATCTAAGGCAAAATTCTTTAGCATCTAATGAAGATCAAGGAGTGGACATTTGGAAAGATCCACAACCAATTACCTGAGGAAAGACTCAGAGAGGTAGCTGTTAGTGTCGACTACGTGAGAGAACAACGTGGTTTTTGGATAAGTAATTTCAGACAGTGCACTCCAGAAGAGATAGTAGAACTAGAGAAGGAAAGACCTACTACTAGATTATTAAGCATACATGTTATCAATGGGTGCAACCTAGCATGTAGAGCATGTAATCATAACAGTAGTCTGTTAGGTGTGAACAGTAGGGTAGATATTGATGCACTGAAGGAAGATATAAAAAACATATTACCAAAGATACATGTGTGGAGTCACATCAGTATCATAGGTGGTGAACCATTATTAGAACCAAGGACTAAAGAAGTTGTTACAGTCACAAGAGAGGTGGCAGAAGCAACAGGACAGAAATGTAATATAAAACTATTCAGCAATGGATCTAAACTAATACAGGAACAAGAATGGATTGCTGATGAGATGTTGAAAGGTGTAGTGTTTAGACTTACCTTCCACAAACCATGGTACACACCACAGGGATCTATCAATTGGGAAAACGCAGCAAAATTTGTGAGGTATCTCAAGTCCAGAGGTGTAGACACAGAGAATCTACTAGAGTTTAGTGAAGCATTTAGATTACTTGATGGTAAACCAAGACAATGGTTTGATATTGTCAAGTATGAATTTAATGATGATGGTATAAAATACTATCCTTTTGAGGAGGGTGATCCAGTAGAAAGTTTCAAGCACTGCTCCTGCCCTAACAGTCAGTTGTATAATGGTCATCTATGGAAGTGTCCTATGATATCATATCTCAGGGAATCTTTAGCAGCAACAGGTCAGATAGATGATCCAGCGTGGAAGAAGTATCTTGATTACAAACCTACCAGTATCAATGCATCAGTAGATGATATCAAAGAGTCCTTTGATGAAGTGTTGAGACCTCATGACATTTGTACGATGTGTCCACGTAATCCAGTTTGGTTTACTGCAACGAAGCAATTAGATGCTACAATGAAGAAAAACGTACCGATGTATGCTGAAGAGACCTATGACACCGTTTGATACTTACAAAGAGTATCTTGCATTCAAGAACCACTTTACGAGAGAGAAGTATGACTACCATAAGTATGGTGGTAAATCTAGAGCAAAGATAGAATCATTCTACAAGAGGAAGGATCGATATTTCTTTGAGAAAACATCAAGGAAGTATAAGGACAATGAGATACATAATTTCTTCCTTGCTAACTTTGTAGCAACAGATAACCCTGAGGGTGTGTGGATAGGAAACATAATCAGATCAGGAGAGGTAGTATATAAGGATTGGATAAGGAGATCAGAGAGTTTGTTCTATGACTTCAAGTCTCAGACTAATACATTACTTGAGACATATAAGATTGACGATTTGTTTGATACCTCGGAGGGTCATCCACCATTACTAAAAGAACATCTTGCTGGTAGATTTAGTGTAGAGAACATGTGCATCTACGAGAGACTGTTCAAGTTCTGTGATGTGTTTGATAAGAAACTAGACGACCCTGTGTGGAGAGCAGTTGGTATGAAGATCAGAAAGTACTTACCATTCATGAAGATAGATCGCACAAAATATAGAAGATGGCTATTGACATGTGAATGAAAACTATATAAAATATTAGAAGAACTAAATCAAAGATGGCAGGTTTTTTTGAGTCGGAGACAGTAAAGGAAGAGATGAAAAACATCTATGATCTACAGAAAGATCTCTACTCAGTTATATTAAAGTTTCCATACATGAGTCCCGATGCAAAGTGGGAACACATTGAAACATTGAAGGAACTATTAGAGAAGCAACAGATAATGTGGACAAGGATGTGTTTGTCTGAGGATCCAGAGGCAGTCAAGATGAAGAATAAATTAAAAGATCAAACTCATATGTTAGGGTTTGGAACTACAGATATGACCACCATATTTAAGAACATGAAAGACACATTAGATAAGATGCAATCTCAATTAAAAAGATAATGGCATACCTTGTTCATCCCCTTCCTCTACAGCAGGTATTTGTCAAGAAGGAATTTTTATATGACCATCAGAAAGGTCATGGTGAATTGACACCAGGTATATGGGTATCTGTTAGAAGTATACAATCGAAAGCATTATACTTTGAGACATTACTTACTGATTATGGTGCACTGTTTGATAAGTTACCTATCAGTGCATTCGTATGGAAGGAGGATTTTGATAAAGATAATCAACTACCATTAGATGTACTACAATTATGGGATTGTTTCGATTACAATATAACTGTAATTCAAAAACCTATGCTAGGTAGATGTCAATTCTTTGGTAAAGATAGGAAGATGCATCCTGGTGAGTATGAATTTACTATAGATACAGCACATCCAGACAGGTCAGTGCTTGATGTAAATTTTTCTGAGCATGATCCCGAACATAAAACATTTAATATTATAGCACTTGACAATGGACAGTTTGCTGCACAACCTAACAACAGAACCATATTCTTTGATAATAGTTTGGTCAATAATGATAACTTGAAGACACCTGATTTTAAAGTATGTACACAGAATTATGCAGTTGAAACCGAACCTAAGTGGTGGTCTGTAGGACATACAGATGAATGGGCATATAAAACTAAACATGAGTTAGCAGACATCGATGATCAATATGCTCATCACTTCAACCCATCACCAGAAACATGAACGAAGACCCCCATGCATGGAGAAAAGAGTACCTAGCACGTAAGGCAGGACTCAACAAACGTCAAGTAAAATTACTTGAGGAAGGACCTCATAGTTTATCTCAGAGTTGGTTGCTTCAAGCAATGTATATTGACTACAAAAAAATTATGGGTATCAAAGAACCACCTTCCCGTGAGTCAGGATATCAAACTACCTTGAAGGAATGGTTCCAAAAAATGGACAAAGATTAGTACTTGACGACACCTAAATAGTATACTATACTAAACTTGCGTATGCAAGGTGTTAATCCACCAATCCATTCAATACGACGAATACTACGAGTCAAACTTATGACATTTGCAAATCTAAAAAAACAATCTCGCTTGGGAAATCTTACTTCTAAGTTGACCAAAGAGATAGAGAAAATGAATACGACTGGTTCATCAAATGTTGATGACCGTCTATGGAAATTAGAAGTAGACAAAGCAGGAAACGGTTATGCTGTAATCAGATTCCTCCCTGCACCTGACGGAGAAGAACTACCATGGGCAAAGGTATGGTCACATGCTTTTCAAGGACCTGGTGGTTGGTACATAGAGAATAGTCTAACTACACTTGGTCAAAAAGATCCTGTGTCAGAGTACAACAGACTACTATGGAACAGTGGCATAGATGCAGACAAAGACCTTGCACGTAAGCAGAAGAGAAAACTTACTTACATTGCAAACATCTATGTTGTAAAAGACCCAACCAATCCTCAGAATGAAGGTCAAACATTCTTATATAAATTTGGTAAGAAAATCTTTGACAAAATTACAGCAGCAATGCAACCTGAGTTTGAGGATGAGGAAGCAATCGATCCATTCGATTTCTGGCAGGGTGCTAACTTCAAGTTGAAAGCAAAGAACGTAGCAGGATACAGAAACTATGATAGTTCTGAGTTCGCTGCATCTTCTGCATTACTTGACGATGATGACGCACTTGAGGCAATATGGAAGAAGCAGTATTCTCTCAAAGAATTTACAAGTCCATCTGAGTTCAAATCATATCAAGATTTAGAAACCAGATTGAATGCAGTTCTAAACAACAAGAGAACACCTGTAGCACCAGAAGTTGCTAATGAAGAGGAAGAGATCGTAACTTCAACACCAGAACCTGTTGTTGCAGCTGCACCAGCATCAGTCAATGAAGATGATGATGCACTAAGTTACTTTCAAAAACTAGCAGAAGAGTAAGTGGATATCTTATCCTTCAATGAACATGTAGGGGTCTGGGATGGTAGTCTTACCGTCCTAGACCTTTCTCTTAGGCATGTAATGGAACTACATGAAAAAGATCCTAAGTCAGATGGATACTCTAACGTAGATGGTTGGCAGAAAACTGGACTCGATAAGATGCCACAGTTCAATCCTTTGAAAGAGATGATAGTAAATAATTGCTATGAATATTTACAGTCATATGACATAGTAAGACCAAGAGGTCTGGAATGTGTCCATCTTTTTGCTAACATAAACGGTAAAGGTGCATCTAACATGATGCATCATCATACTTATGGACAGATCAGTGGAGCATACTGGTTGAAAGCACCACCAAGATGTGGTGATCTTATTATTATGAGTCCATTTACTAATAGGTACTTGAATACAGCAGTCGTACCTAAATCAGATCATAATGCATGTGTTATAAAACCTAAAGCAAACAAAGGAGTTTATTTCAACAGCAATTTGATTCACTATGTTGATGTCAATAGGTCAGAGAAGTCACGAGTATCTATTGCTTTCCACATACTTATTCATGCCTAAAGCTGTACCAAAAACGACTTTTTGTTTTCAGAAAAGGGCAAAAAAAACTCCGCCAAAAAAATGACCCTTAAGGTTTTTTTATGAACAACATTATTATCATAGAAGAGAATATTGACGTAAAACCGTTTTTAGACGAAATGGACTTAGAAGACTGGAATTGGGTATCTAAGCAAAAAGGGACAGGTGGTGATAAGAACCCATATGGGTTTTTACCGTTAGTTTGGGCAAGAGTCGAAAAAGGTGAAGATCCAAAAAATGCGATGGGACAAAGAAAAACACCATTATACGATAAGTACAAAAATGTGCACAAATTTTGGGAAAGACATAATATAAAGGAAACAGGTAGAGCAGCATTCTTCCGACTAAAACCAGGCGATAAGGTTTTGAGGCATATTGATAAAGGGTTATATTACTTAGACAAAGATAGATATCACTTATCATTACAAGGAATATACTTATATCAAGTCGGTAATCAAGAATTCTATGTCGCACCTGGCACTTTCTTTTGGTTCAACAACAAGATACCACATGGTGCTGTCAACGTAAGCGATGTGGACAGATATACTCTAGTTTGGGATGTTCCTCATAGTGAGAACAATCCTCACCATTTAGCGAGGAGACAAAATTCTTAGATTAGATCCTTTTTTCAGTTTTCTATTGACATATTGACTACTATCAGTATATGTGAGTAATTCCCTCATATCTTCTTTTATAACTTCAAGATATCTAGATCTTATTACATTGATTGATCTTTTTTTATTATTTCTATCTTCTTCAAACTGTAAATTTGATACTGATGTGGTTCCAGTCTCAGTATACCTCTTACCACCCTCAGACCAAGAGAAGGAGTGATCTCCATCAACCCATATTCCAGCTTCCTGCAAGATCAATCCATTTGTGTTTCTTACTTCTTTTGACTCATAATGGTGTATTTGTGTAAGAAGTGTCGTTGAGTACTTATTATCAATGTACCTTTGAAACTCATATTGATTCATTGGCCATTCATCTCTTACATTTAGTATATTGTTGCTTATTAAAATTACCCAATCTAGTGTTGAGTCTCCATATACCTTAAATGCCACATTATCAGGTCTATCATCACCATTTATAGAGAATCTTTCAAATGCAGATACACTGCCTATAATTTCTTCTCTTATTTTTCCTCTTTTGAATAAATTTGTTGAATTGACAAAATCAAGAGATGAACTCCTATTGTCAGCAAAAGATGGAAGTGATACTTTCGGAAAGTTTGTAAAATAAGCCATTAGAATCCAATATCCTCCGTATTCAATGCATTATCTCCATTGAGAATTCCTGAATCATGACCTGATACATTATTCAAGTCAAATAAACTCTTATTATCTTTCTGTTGTTCTGTTCCACCATCTCCATCACCTAAGTAATCTTCGGCAAATATAGGAGTCAACTCAGTAAATGCTAATTCCATGGTTGTTCTAACAGGGTTAGACACTGCTCTACTATCTGCGTAAGATTGATAAACATTTTCAGGTGTAAAGTTTGTTGATACTTGCGTCAAAGCACATATTTTATGAACAGGCAAACCTCTAATCCTATTAGTCCCATTGAAGTAACCTATTCTAAACACTCTAGGTGCACCAATAAAAATATTTGAGGTTCCAATACGTGCACCAGTTTCAGTATTAACTTTCCTACCACCATATCCAGTGGGTTGCATGCCTTGTCTAAACACTCTCATTATGTGTCTAGATATTTGAGCGTCTTTCTCATCATTTGGTGCAAAATCAAATCTAAATGTGAAATTTCTTAGTTTTGGACTTGAAAACAGTAATTCCAGATTTGGGTTTATCGCTATTCCCATAGAACGTGCAACAAATTGATTAGTGTCAACATTTATATTCATCATAGATAAAATTTGTTTTGATATGAACGCTGTCATTGCTGTTCCACCGGCTCGGTCATCTACATCTAAGTCTTTCAAAGTTTCCATCAATTTACCAATGTTGCCCATACCTTCCATAAGTGAACCAAAACCCTTTTGTTGTACATCATCAAGCTTGTTTGTAGCACCTTGAAATGCTGCCATCTCTATTGCATTTGCTTTAGCACCACCCCACTCAACACCATTACTTACTCTTAAGTCATTTGGAATAGGTAATTTTATTGTATTACCATAGTCTCCAAGATTTGAATTTCTTGGTATAGATTCACCCCCGAAAGTTCTTATTATTTGAGCTTCACTCTTTTTATTTTTCTCTCCAACACCATAAGCATTTGCTTTACCAAAGGCACCTTTGTTAGGTGGTTCATACTTAAAAGTCTCAAATCTGATATAATCTTGACCACCAGACCCATATGCAGCATCAGAAGGATATTTTAGAACAGGATGTAGTTTGAATATTTCTCCTAATCCATTGTTTGTATCTAAATTTTCTACTGTTTGATTTTCCTCTTCTATTTTACTAGCTTGGGTCTCTATATTACCATCTTTTGTCTCAAATGGAAGATTACTAATTTGATCACTATGACCAGGTGTATCTAAATCTTTATAACTTGTAAATGCCCAGAAATTTGCTCTAATACGATGCCATGCATCATTTAAATTTTTATCACCAGTTTTAGCGATTGCCTCAGATCCTTTATCCAACATATCGTGAGTCCGAGTAAACGCAGAGAGATCTGAAGGTTTAAAACCTTCATTTGGAGTAGTGTATGCAGTGAACTTTACAAATGCTAATGATCTAGAATATACCTCAACAAATTTAGGGTTTTGTAATAACGCTTTACCCTTCTCTGAATTCATATCTACTATTCCACCATCTTTATCTTCAATTCTTATGATTGCTCCAAAATTACCTTTAGTATCTGTTGACAATACCGGTTTTACGTATCCATATCCTTCAATATTATGATATCCATTTTGTTGATCTGCTGTTGTTGGTCGGAAGACATGTGAATTTTCGGTCAAGCTCATTTCACATGTAGGAGAAAGATCTCCTTTTTTACCCTTATTGTAGACGCAATTTTTTATTGCATACTCTTCTGCGTTTGCTTGATCGTTTGATACTGACATTACTTGTAAAAACCACCTTTTTGTACTGTCGCTGCGTCGACACCTAGCTCTACAGATCCTATAACTCTACGGAATTCTTCCATACCATAGGATAATGCTTTATCCCAGTCACTCATACCAAGTACTATGAAAGGGGTATCCATATAAGACTTTAGGTATTTATGGTACCCACGAACCTTTGTCGGATCTCCACCACCATCAACATAATTCAGAACTGCTTTCCTGTTGGTAGGTGTTTGATAGTGTAAGTTTAGACCATAGAATGCACCACCAGATGCTCCAAAAATGTAGCATAGTGGATTTCTATCCCAATATGGTAGTGTTTTCTTATATTTTGCACCATATCTAAAAATAGAAAGGGTGCCGGGTTTAGGACTCCCACTATAAGTTGAGTCTGGAAATTCGTCGCTATATGCCAAGTTCCTTCTCCGTCATTACTTGAAATTCCCATTTACGGTCAGCACAGAAATCTTTTGCTGCCTTCCATTTTGCTTGATTTTTTGCATATTCTAATGCTTCATACATATATTTTTTTGTCTTTCTTTTTTGAATAGGTGGGTTACATTGCCTCAATGGTTTGATTTCTATTACCTTTTCCACCACCTTACCATGTATATTCTTGTATTTGATATAGAAGTCAGGAAAGTATCTCTTCACTTTTTTAGTAGTTGGGTCATAGTATGGTATAAAGAATTCTTCTGATGCCCATGTGAGAATTTGAGGTTTCTCATCACAATACACCATAAACTTTCTTTCCCAAAGTGACCTATAAATGATATTTTGGGGGTTACCTTTATACTTTTTTGAGTTTCTAGGACGAAACTTCCCCTGATATGACATACATAGTATACACGTTCACGCTATATTTAGATGGCTAGAGTACCAAGTGTCTATAGAAATGATAGGCACCGCATGCCAACAGAAGAATTATATAGATCAAGAGTAGCAAATGGTGGTATTGCACCAGCCTTCAATAACATATACGATGTATCAATAAATTTTGAAAATTCTCAAAGTCTAGCAAGTTATCTCTCTCAAAGCACTTTATACGATAAACAAGCATCTCCAGGTCAATTTCTATCATTATTCTGCTCAGAAGCATTATTACCTGGTTCACAGATTCAAACATCTCAGGTAGATGGGTTGAGACAAGGTGTTTCGCAGAATTATGCTACATTTAGGAGATATCCTGATATAAACCTTACATGGTATAGTCAAAGAGACTATTATACCAATGATATCTTCAATGCTTGGTTAGAGTTTATATCACCTACTCACTTATCCAGAGGTGGACATGGATTCAATACCACAGACCGTATCAATGATGTTCCATCATTTAGAAGGTTGCAATATCCAAGAACTTACAAATGCCCTATAGAAATTACAGCATTTAGTAAGGAGGTGCATGATAAGGGTAAGAGACTAGATAAATCTGATAATTTTGATGTTGCATTCAACAGATCTAATAGTATTACTTACTATCTTCAAAATGCTTTCCCAGTCAATATTATTGCTTCTCCATTAGCATATGGTAAGTCTGAACTCATAAAAACAACAGTCTCGTTCAAATATGAGTACTTTTATATTGACAGAACTGCATCAAATGGTAACGGATTCCTTTCAAGTGACAGATATAAAACTAGAGATCCTATAATAGATGCAACACCAATACAGGTATCATCAGAGACAGACAATAAAAAGGATGAGAATGGTAAAAACAAGGAAGACGCTAAGAATGACTTTCGCTAATGTCATTCATAGTACCGTTTAGTGCTATACTAAATAAAACGATTGAATTGAAAGATTATGCCATTACCTAAAGTTGTAGCACCCACATTTGAGTTGACGCTACTATCGACTGGTAAACCAGTAAAATATAGACCTTTTCTTGTAAAAGAGGAAAAAGCACTACTTATCGCTCTTGAGAGTGGTAAACAAAAAGACATTATATCCACAGTGAAAAATGTTATAAAATCTTGTGTGCAGTCTAGAATCAAAGTGGATGAACTTCCATCATTTGATTTAGAATACCTTTTTCTCAATATAAGAGGTAAATCTGTGGGTGAGACAGTAGAATTACTTGTCAATTGTAATGATGAACCAGACACACAAGTTCCACTTACTATTGGACTATCTGACATCGGACTAGATGTACCAGAAGGACATGATAAGAAAATTGATATTGGTGGTGGGATTAGTATTCTTATGAAATATCCATCTATGGATGAATTCCTAAGAACTAACTTTACAGTCACTGACAAAGCTGATGATGATGGAGTTGATGCAGCATTCAATTCTGTAGCAAAATGTGTTGACACTGTTTATACAGAAGAAGAGGCATGGACACAGGATGATTGCACACTAAAGGAAATTGTCAATTTCATAGAGCAACTTAGCAGTGCTCAATTCAAAAAAATTGAACAGTTCTTTGCTACTATGCCAAAATTGAAGTATGAAGGAGAGGTCATCAATCCTAATACACAGGTTGCTACTAAAGTTGAAATTGAGGGTTTGGCAAATTTTTTCGGATAATGCTATATCACACGTCAATAGATAATTTTCTAGAGACAAATTTTAGTTTGATTCACCACCATAAGTGGTCTTTGAGTGATATAGAGTCGATGATACCATGGGAACGAGAGGTATATGTAAAATACTTATCAAGTGCACTAGAAAAACAACGATTAGAAGTACAGCAAGCTAATGGCTGATATTACAAAGTTATCATCAATGATGCCTTCTTCGGGAGAAGTAAACCAGAAGGTAAATCTTCTGTTGGATGCACAAGCACAACAGGAGACTAATACAAATGTAGTGTCAGCAAAGGTAACTTCCATGTTCTCCAATTTGGACAGAATGGAAGAAAGTATGTCAATCATAAGAAAGTCACTCAATAGAGATATAAGATCAAGAGAGAGATATTATAATGAAGAAGTAAAGTTACTAAAGAAAGAACTTAAGACTACAGAAAGTCTGAAGGGAAGTTTGATGAATGTGGCAGCACTTGTAACTGGTCTTAGTTTAGCATCAGCAGTGAGTAATTTTCAACAAGGTAATATCGGTGCTGGTGCAAGAGATCTAACACTTGCCACAGGTGCAGCGTTATCACAGTACTTGCCTGAGGTTATAACAGGATCAGCGATTATAATATCACAACTATTAGGTTTTGGTAAGAGAGGATCAGTAAGACCAAATGCTGGAATGAGAACTGGTCTATCTCCTAGACCTGGTGCTGGTAAATTGGGACTCTTGTTACCAATTCTTGGTTTATTGGGATTGGGAGCACTTTCTGGTAAAGGAAGCGAAGGTAATGCTGATAAGGTAAGAGGAGAACTTGTAAGAAAGCAGTTAGTAACAGATCAAACCATAAACCAACCAGATGTAGACAGGTTCAAACTACAATTAGAAAGATTTTCATTCCTAATTGATAGATTACAATCAGATAGAGTTGATCAAATAAGTCCCATCATACCTACTGGTAGTGTTCCTAAAACTGCTGCTGATGGTACTAAAATAACATCTTCAGGGTTATTCCCTAATTTGATGAAGAACGAGAGATTGATAGAGTTACAAAATATTCTTCAAGATCAAACAGGTGGAAGTTTGGATCAAATAGGTGGAAGGACAGTTCCAGTTACTGAAATGACTCTAAGTCAAATTAATGAATTCCAAAATGATTTAGAGCCAGGTGCAGCATCTGGAGTTGGTTTGTTCAATGTCGATGATCCCTTAGGTGGTATAGAAGAGATGTTTGAGGCAAAGGGTCTTGATTTTGATCCTAGTAAGATACTATTCACTGAACAGTTGCAAAGAGAATACATGTTGTTTAAGTTGAATCAGGTATTACCAGAAGATATGAAATTGTCTCCAAAAGATCTGAAACCATTTGAGGATATGGATGTGGAGATGTTAAATAATTCCTTACAGTTATTGGAAAATATAAGACCAAATAACACAAAAGATAAGTTATTTGATATATCACCCTTATTTGAGGTAGATAAAGAGAGTGATACCAATACATCATCAGGGGATAAAGTCAGTTCTAATACATTTGTAATGCCAAACACCAATAAAAATGTAGCGATGATAGACGGTAACTCATCATCCGCCAGTGTAACTGTATCAACAGACTATAGTTCAAATGATGGTGTTACTATAGACAATTTCCATAACATTATTCAATATGACTCACCCGCAGTCTTCGGTGGAGTCACTGTATGAGCAATTTTACAGCAACAACTAAGTTGATGCAAGCGGGTAGTGAAAGAGAGTCACTACTCAGTCTTAGAAATTTAAAGATAAAATCTAGACTTCAAAAAGAAAGAGAAGAACTAAACAAAGCGTTAAAAGATAAACTTGATAGGCAACAACGAAGAAGACAAACAGGATCTAATGTTTTAGGTGCATTAGCTGGTGGTGGTGCTGGTATTGGTATTATAAAAAGGTTTAGACCTAGAAGACCTACTGCGACCACAGGGGTGACTGGTACAAGAAAGTTTAAAATATTCAGAACTAAACCATCAATATCACAAGGTGGAAGAGTCAATACAAATATCTTAAGAAATGGATCAAAGCTAAATTCACTTCTAACAGTAGCATTTACTGGATATGATTTTTTAGATAGGAAGGCATCAGGTCAAACTAATATACAGGCAGGGGCTGGTTCTGTTGCCACAACAGGAGGTGCACTTGCTGGTGGAGCTGCTGGTGCAAAGATAGGTGCACTCATAGGATCCTTTATTGTGCCAGGTGCTGGAACGGTTGTCGGTGGTACGTTAGGTGGTCTTTTAGGTTCTTTTATTGGTGCTACGTCAGGTAGTAACATTGCTGACTCTATAACAGGTGCAGATGCGGAGACTAGAAGGAAATTAGAACTGAAGAAGCTTGAATTCCAAAAAGGATCTACACTTTTTGGATCAGCACTTGACAAGTTTGATGTAGTTCTTGATAAATTTGCAAGACTTAGACAGGATGATTTTGATGGTAGAAGACCAAGAAGGGATTTTGCTATTCCAGCACCAAGACAAGGTGGTTTATCACGTTTTATCAATAGGTTTGCTAGACCAAAACCATTTGGTGGATCAGCTAGTGGAGAAACTTCTAACATTGTAAATGAAAATGAATTTGACGTAACAAACCTCGAACAAAAACCAAGAAATTTTAAGGAGCAACTTCAAAGGGAAGGGTTTATTCTAAAAAAAATAATTCAGAACTCCCCCCGAATATTCAAGGAAAGTGTAGATCAAACAATAAAAGAATACATAGATGCCTTTACAGATCCTACAAATATATTAATCAATCTTTTACTAATAAAGTTTGCAGGAGGAAGAGGTGTAGGCAAGGTCAAAATACCAAGAAACTTGATCAATGTTACTCCTGGTAGCATCAACAATCCTTTTCCAAATCTTGGTGCTAATAAAATTGTAATACCAAAATCAACTCAAAACCTACAAATACCATTTATTAATAGAGGTCAACCTCTTAATAAAGATAAGACTATAAGTAATCAGGATGTTGCCTTAAATTCTTTTATAGCAACTGTGCGTCAAATTCGTAGTATTGAGTTTAGGACTAACAAAGTATTAGATGAAAATAGAAAATTAGTAAGAAGAATTTCTAGAAAAAAGTTTAAGGATTTTAGAGAACAGCAATTTCTTATCAAAGGAGCAAGACAAAATATTCTAGATTTTGCAAAAAAATTGTCAAAAGAATCAGCAAACTTCAAAAATAATAAGGAAATAATGAAGGCTTACGAGAAGGCTCAAAGAAGACTCGGAAATCAAGCTCAAAGATATAGGGAGAAAATAAGTAACATAACAAACCAACTACAAATTAAACAAATTAATACTCAATCTAAAAAAAATGTAAAAATAAATGTAGATCGAGGTAAAGATAAAGTCAATCTTTCTGACATAAAAGTGTCAGATATTGATAAAACAACGCAAAGTATGTTTAAGAAACTAAGAGATGGTACACCTTTAGATGACAATGAAACTAAGTTATATGACTCATACATAGATTATCTAAACTCGATTGGAGAACCATTAAATTCAGATGACTATGGTATAACGAACAAACAGAAAAAGATAGGAGGTCCTGGTGGTGATGAATCAAGAATTCCTCGCAATTTTAGAAAATTTAAAAAAACTAAAAAATTTAAGGATCTTATAAGTTTCAATACTATTCATGAAGGAAATAATACTACTAATCTTTCAATTGATGATAGTATTTCCCTAGCAAATATTGGTGGAGGTTCATCAATAAATATGATGGAGATAAACGGGTATATGTCAGTATAATGGCAAAAGAAGAATCTGCTGGTAATTGGTCAAGAAGTCACAAACTGATAAAGTTTGATGTGGCTGGGGATGTGAAGATACCTGAGGCAGCCAGCGTATCCCATTCTCTTATGCCACAGATGTTATTCTGTAAGTATTATGAGGGTTTTGGTAATACATTTATGGTAAAGATAACCTGTGTGGATACTAATGGACTTTTGGATAAGTTACCTATAAGAACTGGAATGTCAATTGAATTGGCATTTGCTCATGCAAGTTTAGAAAAAGATGAAGTTTTTGAATTTAGTCAGGCAAATAATAATAATCTAATCATAGTCAATATTGATAACACAACTCATGCAGTCAAAAGACAAATGTTTACTCTGACGTGCATTACTCCAACAACTCTCAGTAATCATACAACAAGAGTATCTAATAAGTACACAGGTAGAATATCCACTACAGTAGAAACGATACTTACAAAAATATTAGAGGTTGATGAGTCTAGACAGAATGTGGAAGCAACTTCAAATAAGTATGATTTTTGTGGAAATTTTACAAGACCTGTAAACCTTATTAATAGATTAGCAACAAAGTCAATATCAGCATCAGATGCCATGGGTGACGGAGAAAACAAAGATAACAAAGACAACAAGAAGAAAAAGGGAATATCAGAATCTAGGGGTTTATGTGGTTATATGTTCTTTGAGACTCAAAAAACTGGATATAATTTTAGGTCTATAAGGGATATGTTGAAAGAAGAATCTGAATTTCCAGTCTATACCAAGGTTGGAGCGAAGGACGCAATGAATTCTAATCCATTCCAACTTGTTGCAACACCAAAATTTACCGAAAGTCAAGATCTCATCAAAAAACTTAGGGCGGGTCAATACCAATCACATAATGTGGTGTATGATATAATGAACAGGACAGTAACGTCCTTCATCTATAAATCTAACACAGACGGTGAGATTGCTAGTACAGTTGATGAAACGCCATCTCGTCGTATGTTAACTGTACTTGATCTTGGGTTAACGAGTCCTAAAGATGATGAAGAATATGAAGATCTAAAGAAAAAACAAATAGAGACAGTGACTTGGAGACAAGCACATACTGCTGCACAGTATCAATTACTGTACTCTCAAATGCTCAACGTCACTATTCCTATGAATTTGAATCTTGAAGTTGGTATGACACTAAACTTCAAATTTCCTGACATAAATACTGGCGATGACACCTCTGATGGTGTCACACCAAGTTCTGGTAAGTATCTTATCGCAAGATTATCACATGAGTTTGGTAATCCTGTGGGAGATTATACAGGACTTACACTTGTTAGAGAACACTATCTACCATACGAGGAATAATGAAATCAATTGAAGATCACATCGCAAAGGATAAAGAAATCCTAGCAGACCCAAAAACTTCCGAACCAATGCGTCATCATATTGAAGATGAGTTGCATGATTTGGAGGAATATGTCGAGCATCATAAAGATGAAATCGAAGCGGGAGATCATCATGACCCTAATGTATTAGAGGTATTTTGTGATGTTCATCCTGATGAACCAGAGTGTCTAGTATATGACGACTAATGGTACTTGAACAAGAATCTATAAGAACGCAACATCTCGGACAGGATGGATTCTACTGGTTCATTGGACAAGTAGTAGTAGATTCTGCGTGGAGAGATGAAAACAATAAACAAACAGATGCATACGGATATAGAGCAAAAGTAAGAATAATAGGGAAGCATCCATCAACTAATGACATAAAGGATGATGAATTACCTTGGGCACACTTCTTGATGCCACCCACAATGGGATCAGGAGTCAATCACTATGGATTCAGTAATTTTATTCAAGGTGGAGAAACAGTTATTGGATTCTTCCTTGATGGTATAGAGGCACAGCAACCAGTCATAATCGGTTCTTTAGCCCAGCATATGAACATTTCTGATTTCATTGACTGGAAAACAGCATCCTCTGATGGATCATCAGGATTTTCCCCAATCAAAGTTGACCCCTTCGTAACAGGTGGTTTGGGATCAACTGTAAAGGTTGCTAAAAATGATCAGACATTTGCAGGTGGCACAATTAGTGACAATAATGACCAGGTTTTAGATACTAATGGTAAGAAGGTTGATACCATTGGTAAGATAGAGAACAATAAAGTAGTAAAACTAACCAAAGCAGCAGAGTGTAGCACACCATCCAAGGCATTGAAGGATATGGCTGGAGCACTCGGTGATTTGATGGAGGTTTTACAAAAATTAGAGAAGACTAAAGCTGGGTACATAGATCCCGTATTGAATACGGTGGTGAATTTAGACAAGTTAGTGGATTTTGCTGCCAAGAAAATGGCAGGAAGTTTATCTAATGTTATAGCAAATACTAGAACTAAGTTATTCAATAAAATTGACGAGGGCATAAGCGATTCATTGGATTTTCTTGATCCTAACTTCTTAGCAAAACAAATAGGTATAGAAAAAGCAAAGGACGGTATCTATTGTTTATTGCAAAATATAATGAAGGGATTGAAAAATCTTATTACTAAAGCAATAAAGAGTTTGATTGGTAAGTTGTTAAACTTTCCGTTATGTGCTATTGAGTCTTTTCTATCAGGAATTTTGGGTAAGATATCAAATGATATACAGAAAGCAATCGCTCCATTGATGGCTGGTATCAAAGGTCTTATACCAAATATTGCTTTACCTGATTTTGGGGGAATGCTAAGTAAAGCGATAGGTGCTATTCAAGGTCTTATGAATCTTCTTGCTTGTGAAGACTCTGAGTGTAAGTTGGACTTAGATGTTGAGTTGAACAAAGGACAGAAAGAGAAGAAAAATATGGACTTTGCTAAGATGATTGGGATGACAAACCTTATGAGTAAAACTGGTAAAGGTATTGATGGTATGATGGATAATATTTTTCCTGGTATGACTGGAGATCCAGGACCTATGAGTGAGTTAGAGAAATTAGCAGGTCCTTGTAATCCATATGACCCCAAAACATGTCAACCACCTAGTGTGGAGTTCTTTGGTGGAGGTGGTATTGGAGCGTTTGGTCAGGCAGTTGTCAATGAAATAGGACAAGTTGTGGGTGTGGATATGAAAGATCTTGGATTTGGTTATACTGAGACTCCATATGTATCGTTTGTAGATAATTGTGACAATGGTAGAGGTGCTACTGGTATAGCAGTTGTAGAGGATGAGAAAGTTGTAGAGGTTATTATGATAGAAACAGGTGATGGTTATCTTGGATCTGGTAGTACTGGAGGAGAAGAGGTGGTTGGCGTTATTGATGGTGCAGATGTTATCAGCACAGGTACAGGATACCAACCAACAGACACAGTATCAACAGATGATGGTTGTGTGATGACACCAGAGGTAATCAATGGTAGAATAGTAGGACTAAAAGGATCTTGCCCAATGGGAGGTGGTTTATCTGCTCTTGCTGTGAATAGTTCTACTGGTTATGGTGCAGTTCTAAGACCTAGAACAAAATTTGTTCCAGTGAAAGAATATGCATCACCTAGTGTGCCAAGCACAAGTATCCTCACTGTAGTAGATTGTCCTAGAGGTGTGTAATGTCAAAGAATAAAGTACCACCAATAATAATACATCATCCCCATGATGGCGAACTAAGGCTCGGTAGGGAAGATAAAGATGTATTAAGAAAAGCAGATTGCCAGTTGAAAGCAGGATCAGATGCAGTCTTACGTCTATTCAGAGATGGTGGTTGGGAACTGAGATCTAAAAGAGGTATAGAGGTAGATAATCCTGGTTCTAATATTATACAGTCAGGATCAGGACCTCTTTGTATAAAGGTAGATGGAGACTTCAATATTGAATGTGGTGGTGAGTTCAACGTGAATGCTGCAAAGATAGTTATGACAGCAAATGACGCTGTGGATGGTAATATAAAACTAAATGCAAATCAGGATTTCTTTGCAGAAGCAAAGAAAACTGCTAAATTGAATGGTAGTAATGTGCAAGTCATAGCAACACAGAATCTTATAGCAAGATCAGATGCTGCACATGTATTGCAAGGAGGGTTTGTTCATGTACATGAAAATAACTCTAAGATCATACCACCATCACTCAAAGAATTCATTAGTAAAATACAAAAATGAATATACCAGATATTTTCTCAGGTAAAATCGTAATAGGACCTGAACCACATGTTGATCAATCAGTGAAGACTTTAGATGGTGATAAACCATTTGTAGGCACACTTGCTGCTTCAGGACCTGCGTTCATAGGTAAGCATGCAGGGGGTTTTGCTAAAGGAGTTCTCAATGTAGGAACGGATTTAGGAGGATTTTCACCTGGCGTCAAGGGTAGAGCAGCACATATAGAGGGAGATGTAAGAGTCAATGGGGAGAAAGGACCTAATCATGTTTATATTGACGGTAATGTATTCGTCACAGGGACTGTTGATTGCTTATCAACAGGAAGATTAGAAGCAAGACATAAAGTCGCTGATTCATTACCTAAACCATTTGATATGGTTCATCCTAGTAAGGGAGAAGGTCACAGACTTAGGTATGCTTGTATTGAAGGACCTGAGGTTGGTGTATATTTCAGAGGTAGAACACAGGACAATGAGATTGTGTTACCTGACTACTGGAAAGACCTAGTGGTGATTGATAGTATCACGGTTCAAACACAACCAGTTGGATCAACACAGGATATTATAGTAAAGGAATGGGATGATAGTAAGATAACACTTGAAGGTGTCACTGATTGTTTTTACCACGTATATGCTGAGAGAAAAGACGTCAATCCACTCGTGGTAGAATATCAAGGAGAAACTTGGGAGGATTATCCAGATCCTAAGTATGATGATCCTAAGTATTCTAGGTAACGTATAAATACTGAAGTAATAATATCTCAGCAAATGGCAGCGAAAGAAGAGTATTCACCGACCAAAGCCACGATTAGATGCAAAGGTAAGATTCCACCCGATGGACTCATATGTCTTCCTGATGCATGGGCGAACAAAATCAAACCAGAATCAATGGTAGTCCAAGTGACTCCATATGGTGTATGGCAAGAACTATACATTGAAGCGATTCTTTATGATGGCAGACAGGTTCAAATCAAAAACAACCTAGGTGCTAGTATCGCAGGACAGTATAACGCTATGGCAAACGTCAAAGACGGAGAAACCATAGAAGATTGACATAAGCAGTCTTCTGCGTTATATTAGGGAGAACTACAAATCTCTTATGTACATTGAAGAATACGTCAGTAAAATTGAAATCAACATCCCAAGGGCATCAGTAAAGATCCATGGGTGTGATGGTCAGGTGCAAACAATTGACTGTGAGGATGCTGACCACTTCTGTACAATACATCAAATGTCAAAAAAGGCAGTTGAGATTGATGAGGAGATAGAACTGTTATACATATCCTAAAGACAAAATAAATGATACAAAAATTAGTCAGTCAGATTCCAACTTCAGATTTTGTGAAACTCAATCTTGAGACACAATATTATACAAAGAAGGAAGTAAATCAACTAATTGCCGAAGCAGTAGAGGAGGCAAGGAGGATTGATGAGGAGTCAATGCGTAAGCATAATAGAGATGCCACTGTCATCAGTATGATACTTGGTTTTACTACACTTGCACTTTTTGTCGATGGTTTATTGAGAATGTTGGGGATTATCCCACCATTTATGCATTTAGATGTAAATATATTGGAGAAAATTGTACAAAGAGTGGAGACAGATATTTCACCTATCTTACAAAGACTTCCCCTAAGGTAATGAATTCAAATTTAAGTGAGTACACTCGTCGTATATTGGAGGAGGAATCCGAAGATGTAGACGATGAGGACTATATTGTACTGATACACACAAAGTTCAACGACGATGGCTGCTAAATAGGTTGAAGGAATTGGTGTCAGGATTTATAGGTAATGCCGTTAAGTAGACTTGAAAATTTTCTAAAAAATATACAGGGTAATGTTTTATACGTTAATCCTGAGGAATTAGATGCGACTGATGATATAAGCAACACAGGTAATTCTAGAACTAGACCCTTTAAAACTATCCAGAGGGCACTACTTGAGTCTGCTAGATTTTCATATCAGTTAGGTAAAGATAATGATAAGTTTGATAAGACTACTATTGTAGTAGCACCAGGTATTCATTATATTGACAACAGACCAGGTTATCAGATCAATACTGCGGGAGCAGTTACTGATGTCAATGGTTCTAGTCAGGCAATAAATGAATTCTCTATAGGTACAGAGTTTGATGTACAGAGCGATCAGAACGTTCTCTTTCAATTCAACTCTGCACATGGTGGTGTCATTATGCCACGTGGTACATCCATCGTTGGTATGGATCTCAGAAAAACTAAGGTAAGACCTAAGTTTGTACCAGACCCAGCTAATACCAACATAGCAAATAGTGCGATCTTCAGAGTTACTGGTGGTTGTTACTTCAGAGAAGTCACAATATTTGATGGAGATCCAGCAGATAGAATATTCAAAGATTATACAACATCAGTATATCAACCAAATTTCTCACACCATAAACTAACTGCATTTGAGTTTGCTGATGGTAAGAATGAGATAAGTGGTAAGGGTCTAACTGACCTAGACATGTACTATGCTAAGTTGACACTGGCATTTGGTAACAGTTCTGGTCGTGCTATCCCATCATATCCTAGTAATACAGACTTTGAGAAGGTAACAGACGAATCAAGAATCGTTGGAGAACTATCTCAGGTAGGTGCAATTGAGATTGAGGACATATATTCAGGTGTAAACCCATCATCATCCACTGCTACTACAGTTGTGTCGGTTCAAACTGCTGAGCCACATGATTATAACGTGGGTACTCCAGTTATAATAAGAGGCGTAGCCGGATCAGGTAACGTCAACGGTACAGAGTATGATGGTGTTCATATTGTTACTCAGGTATTGAGTGATACGTTGTTTACTTATAGTGTAACAACTGCACCAGCATCTACAGCAACTCCCAACCTGTCAGGTCTAGCTCCAACTGTTGCGATTGAGAGTGATACCGTAGCATCATCATCTCCATATATCTTCAACTGTTCTGTAAGATCAGTGTTTGGTATGAACGGACTTCATGCTGATGGTGCAAAAGCATCTGGATTCAAGTCAATGGTTGCTGCCCAGTTCACTGGTGTATCACTAAACAAGGATGATAATGCATTTGTAAAGTATGACTCAGTATCTGGAACTTATAAAGACCAAGCAACATTAGGAAGTTCCACCACACTACACACTGACTCGTTTGCAATACACAAACCAAGTCATGAGAGTTTTCATATCAAGGCATCTAATGATGCTGTATTACAGTTAGTATCTACGTTTGCTGTAGGTTGTGGTAAGCACTTTATTTGTGAGTCAGGTGGTGACTCATCTATCACTAACTCTAACTCTAACTTTGGTGAGAAAGCATTAGGTGCTGATGGATTCAAGTTTGATGCGTTCAATAAAGATGATAAGGGATATCTCGTCAACATACTTCCAGCACAGAAGAACTATGCTAACGAAGTAAACTTCAACTGGTTGAAGTTAGATGTAGAAGACACAGTCGCAGCACCAAGTAATAAGTTATACATTAGAGGTTATAAGAACAAGGACACAGTTCCTTCAGATAAAACTTCAATATTTACTGTTGGTAACAGGCTTGGTGAAACACTGAACCTTACCATTGCTGGTATTACATCAACAGCAAATGTATTGATGACAGTTCCTAGTGGAGTAGGACCTTCTGGTCGTAAAGTCCACAAGGTAGGTAGAGCTGCTGGAATCAATAGTATAACAAGTGATGTTATAACACTACAAGCAGATCATAATCTATTCCAAGGTGAGTCAATCAAGTTCTTCAGTGATACTGGATCATTACCTGATGGTATAGAGCACAAGAAGACATACTATGCTATAACAGCATCACTTGCTGCTAACCAAATCAAGATAGCAACAACTAAGAATAATGCACTAGCAAATAATAATATTGCTGGCGTCAATAATCTTGGTGGTGAACTAACAGTCATCTCTGATGTGGTAAGTAAAGTGCCAGGTGATCCTGGTCACCCAATACAATGGGATGAGACTGGTTGGCACGTAAATGTAGACTCAGGTAATAATTTACATACGTTTATAGTACAGAACCAGACTGGTATTACACCTGAGACAACAAACGTATTTGTTAGAAGACAGGTTGATAATAGAAGAGACCTAGAGAAAATATATCAAGCAACTTATATTATTCCTGAAGGAGCATCAAACGCTGCACCACCACAGAATGGTTATGTTATACAAGATAGTGGTGCTGTCATAGATGATGATAAGTTCCAGAACGACAATGTAGACCTCGCTAGTGATACAGATCTTAGAACTGACACTAACATCATTCATGCTTCATGGTCAAGCAACGTTGGCATCATCACATCTAAGTTCCCACATAGGTTGAAGAGAGGTCAGACTGTACAAATCAATAGACTAAGATCAACAAATAACAGTGGTGGATTAGCAAATCAAGGATATAACGGTGTATTTGAAGTATTAGAGATCAACGATAAGAAGACGTTTAGTATTGGTATAAGCACTAATCCTGGCGGTATTTCAACTATCACCGCTAACATACCATATACATTACACAATAATAATATTGTTGGATCGGGTCGTACGTTCTCTCCTTACTTCGTAAGAAAAGATTATGGTAATGCATATCAAATCTTCAACCATCAAGTAATTCAGGAACACAGACCAGGCAGTCAAGATGGTATCTATAATCTAACTCTGTTATCTTACCATAGCATACCTGAGGTAGCACCATTTGATATTGGGCAGAACAGATTCCCACAAAATATCAACGACCTCAGACCACAGGTAAATGTAGATAACCCAGTTGACGATCCAGAACCAACCAAGTCATATGCACTCAGAGGCACAATAGGTCAGGTAGAGGGTAGTGATCCTGCACATAGTATTACAAAAGAAACCAGTCTTAACTTATTAGAAGACACTGGTGTTGGTATTGGATTGACCACTTCCAGCGTTTCAGGAACAGATGTCAGCATCTTTACTGAGGTTGATCATGGATTTAATGGTATATTGACTCTTGGTAACATAACTGGTGGTACACAGTATGGAACTAACTCTGGTTCAGCTGAATTTTATTTCAGTGTAGATCTTGTTGGTGGTACAGGTAAAGGAGCAACTGCTGACGTAACTGTCGCTGCTGCTGCAACTATTACAGCGATTGATTTAGTTGATCATGGTACAGGTTATACCGTAGGCGATGTTCTTACTGTAAAGGGCGTACCATTCATTACACCAGGTGCTGACTGTCAAGTAACTGTCACCGCAATCGACAACAATGTGGGTGATGTTATTCAGATTGTTGGTGTTGGAAGTGATCAGTATAATGGTCTTAGTAGGATAACCAACATCACAGATCCAAATAAGGTGATGTTTGAGAAGAGTAATATCTCAGCTGGATCTACAGGTGGATACATGTACCACGTTGGTGTGGCAACTGCCATCAATAATATTGTACATGATACTATAAGTGGTATTGCTACGGTTACATTACATAGAGACATAGGACTAAAGCGTGGTGATGAGATTGTAATTTCAGGTAACACAGGCGATAGGGAAGTATTCAACGGAACATTCTCAGTTCAGGATAGGATTGGTTATGGATCATCAGTATCAGTCAAGATGGATGCTGGTACAGCTCCAGCGTTCCAAGCAGGACCTATAGCACATGGATCAGGTATTGGTTTACGAGGAAAGAATAGAGGTATAACAATATACGGTGGTACTACAACTAACTTAACATCAGGTCTTACTACCACAACTAATACATTATCAGTACAGAACCACTCCAAGCTCAGAAGAGGTGACTACCTACAGATAGAGAATGAGATTGTTCGTATTACAAGCAATGCTACAACTTCTATAGCAAGGGGTGCATTGGGTACTAATGCTACATCACACCCTGCTTATGCTGCTGCGGTGAAGATCAAAGTATTACCCATGGAGTCACGACGTCATAGTACGATCAGGGCATCAGGACATACTTTTGAATACATTGGTTTCGGTCCAGGTAACTACTCAACGTCACTACCACAAACTCAAACCAGAGTTTTAGATGACGACGAGCAACTACTAGCACAGGCAACTACCTCTAGAGGTGGTACAATTGTGTACTCAGGTATGAATGACAAAGGTGAGTTCTTTGTTGGTAGGAAGAAGATAGATGCTATTACTGGTGAAGAGAAGTCAACTATTAGTGAGTTTGACGCTACTACAACCACTGCACTACCTAGCACACTGACACTAGACGAACTTACAGTCAACTCTAACTTCTATAGTTTAGGAAATACTGAGGTAGTTGACATTGAACTGAAGGGTAATAGGTCAGGTAATGTAGGTAATAGTGTAATCATCGGGGTGAATGGATCTAACCAGACTGCTCCCACATCATCTACAGATGAAGTTATAATCAACACAACGTACGATAAGGGTGGTTATCTTGGTTGGGTAAGAACATCAGATTCTAGTCAACCTTGGAAGAAGTTCAGCCCAATATCATACGATCACACTGACTCTTATTCATTCGATAGAGTTGCAGTTGGTATAGCTGAGAATACAAGCGGTAGAGTATTTGATGTAACAGGTGATGCAAGCATAGGTGGTAACATAACTGCTTCTGGTATTGGTACATTCCAAACTGGATTGGTTGCAGGAAGTGCACAAGTATCAGACTTGACTTCAGGTAGAGTGGTATTCTCAGGATTGAATGGAGAACTACAAGATAGTTCATCAATGATATTCTCAGGTGCTACACTCACAGTCAATACCTTAGTAGTTCAGCAGAATGCTACAGTTACAACAACATTACAAGCAGAACAGATAACATCTACGGATGATATCAACGCTGCCGATGACATCACAGCAGGTGGAACAGTTACCGCTTCTGACTTTGTTGGAAATGGTACTATACCTATCGGTGGTATTATAATGTGGTCTGGAACAGATGCCAACGTTCCAAGTAACTGGGCTCTATGTAATGGAAGTAATGGTACACCTAACTTAGTTGATAAGTTTATCGTTGGTAGAGGTAGTGCATATGCTGCTAACAGCACAGGTGGTAGTGCAGACGCAGTCATTGTATCTCACACTCACTCAACTACAGAGTCTGGACACGAGCATAACTATGCATTTGCTTCAAGAGATGGAAGCACCATTGGCAATAATTATGCTGGTAGTGGTATTAGTAATGTCACAGATCAAGGTAACATATCTGAACTAGAACAGTCTGGAGGACCTGATGGCGACAGACTAGCAGCATACACTGCTGATACAGAATCAGTATCAACTGGACTATCCATTGATACACAGGGTGTTAGTGGTACTAATGCTAACTTACCACCATACTATGCTATCGCTTACATCATGCGTATTAGCTGATAAATAAACATATCAAGGAGTTCTTTGTTAAATGGCGACTGTCAATAAGAAATTTGCGGTAGAAAAAGGTCTAGAGGTCGGAGATGACGCTCTAGTAGTTGATGCTGACAATAATAAGACTGGTATTGGTAAAACTGATCCCAAATACGGTCTAGACGTAGCAACGACTGCCAATTTTGATGGTGTTCTGGCAGCAAATCAGGTTGGGATAGGTAGCACCCAGCCAGGTAAAGACATAGATTTCAATAAAGATGTTATTATAAGAAAGAAATTATTTGATGGCAATGAAGGTGCTGGTGCAAATAATAATGTTCTTATATCAGTTGGAACTGGTGTTTCGTGGAGTGCTGGAGCAGACATTCAGACAGACGCATCGGGATTACAAACTCAAATACAGTACAAAAAATCCGACGGAAAATTTGGTGGTGCTGATAATTTAGTTTATGATGACTCGAATGATAGGGTGGGTATTGGTAGCACCCAACCTGAGTATCTCCTTGATGTCAAGGGTGCTGTTAGAATTGATGGTGTATTCCGTGATTCTAACGACACTGTTGGTGCGGGTGGATCTGTATTAGCAGCAGATAATTCTGGTAATACACAATGGGTTGGAGCTGGTGCTTCCACACTGAACATATATTATGTTGCAGAAGATGGAGACGATTCTGCTGATGGTAAGACATTATCAACTGCAAAGAGATCAGTCAAAGGTGCATGTGGTGTAGCAAAAGCAGGAGACACTATTAGAGTAGCAGGAGGAATATATCCAGAGAATAACCCAATCTTCGTACCAAGAAACGTATCAATTGATGGAGATGATCTAAGAAATACACAGATCATGCCTACAAATATAGGACAAGATCTGTTTGAAGTACATAATGGTTCTTTATTACAGAACATGTCATTCGTTGGTGCAGCAAACACAGCAGCGATGGTAACATTCCCTCCACAGGGTGTTGTCAATAGACATAGATGGAATAGAGACACAGGAACTCACATATACAATGGTGGGACAGTAGCCGATGCATTTACGGTGACAGGTGGAGGAACTAAATCTGTATCTGATGCGACTTATAATCCTTTGACTGGAGTTTTGGTAATAACAAGTGCAGGACATGGACTTGATACTAGCAATACTATCACCATTGGCGTAAACAAACTGTCATTTACATGTGATGCTGACAACCATGCTACCAGCCACACATATCCAAGAGTTGGAGATCCAGCACACAATACAGCACTTACTATATCAGCGTTTACCAGTGATACTATAACTGTCAATGTGGGTGCAGTGAAGGGTGTTGATAGTATAAAAGTAGGACCTAACTGGCATGCTGGTAATGCACTGACACCTACAGAGATATTATACGATCCAACATCAGGTGTTACTACTGTTACGTCCGCAGGACATGGTCTAAACAATTCAAACAGTGTAGGTATAGTAACATCATCACTCAATTTCCAGTGTGAGCAAGACTATTATGCTACTAACCACCCATATCCTAGAGCATCAGACCCAATAGCTGGTATATTCACTGCTATTACAGCACACACTACTGATACTATTACCTTCAACGTCGGTGATGCAGGAAGTCATGCAAGAATTGCTGGTATTATAACTCAGTCTCCATACGTCAGAAACTGTACAAACTTTGTACCTGACAGCATCGGTATGAGGATAAATGGAGATCATGCTGATGGTACTAAGTCAATGGTTGTTGACTCATATACACAGTACAACCAAGGTGGTATCGGTGTTACCATATCTAACGATGGTTATGCACAGTTAGTTTCGATATTCACCGTATGTGATGAGTATGCAATCAGTTGTGTATCAGGTGGACAGTGTGACCTCAACAACTCTAACGCATCATTTGGTACGTTTGGAATAGTTGCATCAGGTGTTGGTACAGTAAATCAGACAGGTATTCTTACAGCAACAGCAGAGGAAGAAGATAATACAGTCGTAGTTTCTGGTCTAACTGATAGACCATACTCAGGTCAGGTATTATATCTTGGAGAGAAATTCAACGAGGTAGTCAGAGTCAACGTAACAAACGCTGGTTCTGGTTATACTTCTGCGAATCCTCCTATCGTGACCATAGGAGCACCTTCCGGACCTAACGGAGCTAACGCAGAGGGTGTAGCAGTTGTCAGTGGTTTTGGTAGTATAACTGCTGTCAACATGTTCGCTACTGGATCACAGTATCGAGCTGCACCTACAGTGACCATAGCGTCACCAGGCACAGGAGTTACAGCTACTGCTTCTGCTGAACTTGAACCTACTTATTTTACTATAAATAGTGCGACACCTGTTACTGCTGGTGTTTCTACCATAACTATTGACCAGACACTTCCCGCTAACGTGGGCGTAGGGTCAACAGTTCCATTCGCAAGACAGTCTCTTATTCTTGCGTCATCATATACATTTGAATTTGTTGGTTCTGGACATACTATTCCAGCTGCACTACCTAGAAACGGTGGTGTTACCATTCCTGAGAATGAAACAGTATCTGAATTTGGAGGTAGAGTAGTCTATACGTCTACTGATGAGAGAGGAAACCTTAAGGTTGGCGATGGGTTCACTATCAATCAACAAACAGGAACCATATCTGGAGATGCTTTCAATAAGAGTATCCAAGCAACGCTTACCCCATTAATCATCGCTTTAGGAGGACAAATGTAAGATGGCTGCGATTCCATTAAATAAATTTAGAACGATTACACATACCGTGACAGACGCAGCAGTGGGTATTTACACTTGCCCTCCTGGTGTAGCGTCACTTGTAATATTCGGCAACGTATCTAACGTTGGACAGGGTTCATCTATAACATCATTTACTGTACAGCACAGTAGAGGTGGAGTGGATACTGAACTCGTAAAAGACGCCAGAATCCCACATCAAGATGCTATGTCATTCATTGATGGACGTCTCGTTATGGAGACAGGTGATATCCTCAAAATTCAGGGGGATAACAATAATACTATGAAGTGCATTATTAGTATACTAGAGAACGCAAAGTAAGATGAGATTATTATCTGGGCGAGTTGGTGTAACATCATACGCTGGACTATCCACACACAGAAAACAGACACCGGGTCTTCCTGCTTTCCTTGGATTGGAAGAGGCAGAACCTAATCTTGGACTGCCCGCTAATAATAATATGGTACTATACGGTACTGTAGAGGGCGAAAGATTTTGGGATGTTCCTTCAGGAGCACCTTCTGGTAGTGTTGATGGTATAGAAGTACAGAAAGATGAGATAACTCCAACTGGTTTTGCTGGTTCAATTACAAAACTAAACTTCAAAGGTAATGGTGTTACTGTTACTCAGATGAAGTTAGACTTGGGTGGTGGTATAGAGGTTGGTATTGCTACCATGCAAATCAACAAGTCCACTAATGATGTGATGGACGCTGATGGATTTACGAGAGCGACAGGTATAACAACATTCAAAGTAGGTGCTGGTTTATCATTCTTCCCAGAGCCAGGTCAGTCAGGTATTGTAAGTATATTCTCTGCTGCTGATGCTAGAACTAATGTACAGAATGAGGATGGTTCGTTTGGTTTTGGTAATGTTGGTACGATAAGAGTTGGTGCTGGTTTGACTGTAAACCAAGTATCAGTGGGTATCGCCAGCATTCAGGTGAACGGACAGTTTGAGCATGTGAATGCGAGTGGTATTATAACATCAAGTCTTGGGTTCAAGGGAGATTTAGCCGGTGCTGGAGTAACAGCTACTGCTGGATTCACTGGCGATCTAACTGGAGACGTAACTGGAGATTTGACAGGAGATGTCACAGGTAATGTTACTGGTGACGTTACAGGTAGATTGACTGGAAACTTTAATGCTGCTGGTATATCTACCGCAAATCAGTTCTTTAGTGATACAATACAAGCAACGGGTATTGTAACTACCTCAAAAGGATTCGTAGCACCTGTTGGTAGCTTTGGATTCTTGGGGTCACTTAATTCCGTTGGTATATCTACTGTAGCATTTTTCAATGGAACAAATATTAATGTATCTGGTATTGCCACTGCTATTGGTGGTTTTGTGGCGGGTATTGGTGGAGTCGGAGGATCTGGATTCATCGGAAGACTAACTGGGGACGTTACTGGTGACATAAACTCATCAGGTGTATCTACTGTAAGTCAACTTCTTGCTACCACAGTCAACGCTAGTGGTATTATAACTGCATCACATTTCTATGGAAATGGTGCAAACCTTACGGGTATTGATGCAACTGCGATCCAAACTGGCAATACACGTGTACAGACTGCTGCACTGAATATAGTAAATTCAGTGAATGGTACAGCGAGACTTACGATAGAGACTGCTGGTACTATAACTGCGGGTATCGCAACTGCTACCACATTCTCAGGTTCAGGAGCATCTCTTACAAATATACCTGGCGGACAGATTACAGGAGCATTAGCAGCAGTTGATGGTTCAGCACTCACAAGTGTGATCGCTGATAAAGTCGAGTTGACTGCAACTAACACAACTTCTGCTGATCATTTCCTCACATTTGTAGATACCCTGACTGGTAATGAGGACTTGAGAACTGACACAGACCTCAAGTGGAATCCTGGCACAAATGTTCTCACTGCTGCCACATTCTCAGGTAATGCTACAGGTCTTACTGGTAATCCTAACGTAAGTTTGGGTGATGTTACGTTGAATGGTAATATGTTACCAGACGTAGACGCTACTAGAAACTTGGGTGAACCAGGAACACGTTGGCAAAACGTATTTACTGCTGATATGCATTTCAGTAATGTAGGTACAGGTGGTAATGATGTTGATGGAAGTGAGGGTAACTGGACATTGCAAGAAGGTAAAGATGATATATACATGATAAACAACATTTCGGGTAAGAAATATAAAATCAATCTAACCGAAGTATAAGAGAGGGGACACTGCACAACTCCCAATAGTGGTGCTCACTATATAATTCAAATCTCTTATACTATGGTTGACGTCAAAGTCTACGATGGTCTAATCAGTGAAGACATGCACAGCTCAATGTATGATTGGGCACAGAATGTTAGCTGGTACTGTAAATGGATAGGCATGACCCATTTACTAGACAAGAAAAAGAAACTACTAAGAACAGGAGAAGCAAGAAGAGTTTCGGTTCAGGAATACATTCCTGATCTATCAGGTAAAAGTAGTAGTAAACATGTATTAGGTGCTGAAACCTCAATAGAGGATATGATAGCACTATTCAGATTTTCAATGTACAGACACCCAATTGGGTGGAGCAATGAATCCGCACAAAATCATTGCAAAGAAGCATGGAATATATTCACGTCTATAAACAATCAACTATTTGATGGTAAAGCAACACTGGATGATGGTTTGAAGGAAGCGATAACTGGTTTATCAGGACCTACTGGTTATTTTATATCTGGTAAGTCATATTACGATAAGTATAACGTAGAAAGAACTGACGCTGCTGGAGGATTCACCTGTTACCTGAATGGTCGTTCTACTGACCCTATGAAGAATGATAAGATAGGTCAGAGAAGTGGTCAAATGCACAAGGACACTGATCCAAGAGCAAAAGATGATGACCCATACTATACAGTACTATTCGTATTGAATAAAAAATGGCGTCCTGATTGGGGAGGAGAGATAACATTTTTCAATGACGAGGATACAGGTGCTACACACTGGAAACGTGGTTATAACTTAGGTTGGCCAGAGAAAGTGGTGGGTAATAAACCAGGTCGTATTATAGTGTACAAACATAATACCACACACATTTCTGCACCACCACGCATCACTGCTCCTGAAATTACGCAAAGACTAGCATTTAGAATAAAGGTCATATAAATAAGAATAGTAATAACTTAAGGTATAATAACTTATGTCTAGGGCAAGAGAACTAGCCAAGGTTGGTGGAAAGAATCAACAAGTTGTGGCGGGTCTTTCCTCACACGTTGGTGTATCAACTTTTGCTTCTGATGTTTTTATGTACAGTAACCTTGAAGTTACTGGTACGACTACTTTCAATGGAGGCACACTAACTTTAGGGGATGCGAACACTGATAATATTGTCTTTGGTGGTGAAGTCGATTCACATATTATTCCTGATGATGATGGCACATATAATTTAGGTTCAGCTACAAAAGAGTGGAACAACCTTTTCGTTGACGGTACTGCGAACATCGATGCATTACTGGCAGACACAGCAAAAATCGGAGATCTTACCGATAATAGGGTCGTTATTGCGGGTTCATCTGGGGAGCTAGAGGACAGTGGTAATCTAACCTTTGATGGGTCAATCCTAACAACTACCAATATAGTAGTAACAGGAGACACAGATTTAGGAAATGCAACAAGTGATACTATAACAGCAACAGGTCGTTTTGATAGTGACTTGACTCCTAGCACAGACGGAGCAAGAGATTTAGGACAATCTGATTTAGAATGGCAAGATTTATTCATAGATGGTACTGCGAAGATTGACACACTAACTGTTGATGAGAATGCAACAGTAGCTGGAAACCTAACGGTTACTGGCAATGGCGTGATCAACGGTAACGTAGATCTAGGAAACGCAACGAGTGATACTATAACAGCAACAGGTCGTTTTGATAGTGACCTAGTTCCTAGCTCAGATAACGCTAGAGACTTAGGTGCTTCTGGTTTAGAATGGAAAGATTTATATATTGATGGCACAGCAAATATAGACACACTTGTAGCAGATACAGCAAAAGTATCTGACCTAACATCAGGTAGAGTCGTCTTAGCTGGTACATCAGGAGAGATCGAAGATAGTGGTAACCTAACATTCAACGGTTCAACACTAGCAGTCACAGGTTCACAAACAATAAGCGTGAACTTGGATGTAGATGGACACACTGACTTAGACAACATGGGTGTCTCAGGTGTTGGTACTATAACTCAGTTAGTATCCACAACTGCAACAGTTGGTGCTGGGCTTACTGTTACTGGTACGATAGACGGTAACGGTGGAGCAAACATCTCTGGAGCAGAGACAGTTCTATCTTCAGCAACAGTTAGTGACCTAACAAACAATCGTGTTGTTATAGCGGGTACATCTGGAGCATTAGAAGATTCGGGCAATCTAACATTCAACGGTTCAACACTTGCAGTCACTGGAAGTATTGATCTAAGTGCAAATATTGATGTTGATGGAACCGCAAACTTAGATGCTGTTGATATAGATGGTGCTGTTGACATGGCATCTTCCCTAACTCTAGCAGGGAACGCTGACTTCAACGGAAACTTAGATGTAGA
>CEUT01006997.1_pt1 | contig 37361 bp, 40 predicted proteins | sample 531401 | NCBI WGS metagenome assembly CEUT01 (sample SAMEA2622821, study PRJEB7988) | marine metagenome | biome: marine biome (ENVO:00000447); feature: surface water layer (ENVO:00002042); material: "saline water (ENVO:00002010), including plankton (ENVO:xxxxxxxx)" | depth 5 m | reverse complement strand
AAACAATCTACTAATCCTCTAATTTCTTTATTTGGTTCTTTAGGTAGCGTTGTTACACAAGCAATTTCTGGGCTTGGTAGTTTTGCTAGTAGTTTACTTCAAGGAATAACAGGGGTAGGGGGAAGTGGTGCAGCTAGTGGTTTTGGTAGTTCAATTGTTAAAGGATTCGGCTCTTTATTTGGACAAGGAGGAGTAGATTTATTTACTGTCGGTAGTTCTGCAGGAAGTCCATTTTTTGCACCGCCTGGTATATTTGCTAGCGGTGGTTATGTCCGTAAAATGGCAGCAGGTGGAATGATGCGAGATCGTGTGCCTGCCATGCTTGAGCCGGGTGAGTTTGTTATGCAGCGTAAAGCTGTAAATAGAATTGGTGCTGATAATCTATCTGCAATGAACGGTTCAGGCGGTATGCCAAACATTTCGGTTGAAGTGAAAAACGAAGGTACACCAAAAGATGCACAAGCTAGTGTTAAACCGCAAGTAGATGTTAATAAAATGGTTGTTGAAATTGTAACTCGTGATATTCGAAATAATGGTCCTATTCGTAAGACCTTAAGAACTGGAGCTGAGTAATGGCTACTTATCCTGATGATGCAACTATATCACAAGAATCTTTTTCAGTAGTATCAGAAATTAAGTATACTAATACAGGAAGTGATACTGAATTTACTCTTGATTCTTCTGCAACATTTACAGGTGAAGTTATTGCTATTGCTGATGGTATTACACAAGCAACTGACTCTTATAGTATAACATCAAGTGGAGATTCAATTACTTTTACTACAGCTCCTAATGCTTCAAATTTAACACTAAAAGTTGTAAGTGTACCAGCTAGATTTAGAATTAATAGAACTATTGATGATGCAAGAGCTGTAGACTATAGTAATACCTCTGCTACAGTTGTTGATTCAAATACTTTTTTAATCAACGGTAATACAGAATCTTTTGCTCTTCCTGCTGGTTCAAACGCATCAACAGTAAATGAATTATTTGTATATGTTAGTGGTGTTTATCAAGATGGTACTGCATACACATATCCAAGTGTAGTTTACGGAGTTGATGGTATTGATATTGGTGATAATACTGCGACAAAATTACTTTTAAATTTTAATGGATCTGATGCAGCTACTTCAACAACAGATGCAAGTCCTTCTAGTCATACCATTAGTTTTGAAGGTAATGCACAATTAGATACTGCAGCAAAACAATTTGGTACAGCTTCTCTATTATTAGACGGTACAAATGATGCAGTTAATATTGCTGCTAGTAATGATTTTGATTTTTCTGATGATAATTATACTTTAGAATGTTTTGTGCGACCAGCAACAGGTGCTTTTAGTGCAAATACAACTGTTTTATCAAGAACTAAAGATGCAAGCAATTTTTATCGTTTAGATTTACTTCCTAATGCAAACTTTTCGTTTTCGTATATGAATGCAGGTACAAACCATATTGTAACTGGTGGTAATGCAAATGGTGGGATATTTTATCATGTTGCTGTATCTTATAATCATGCGGATAGTAATCTTGCTTTATATGTTAATAATGTAAGAGTTCAAACTAATGCTTTTTCTGTATCTAATCATGCAGTTATGGTAGATGCTCCTTTACAGATTGGGAATGCAAATTTATTAGCACAAGACTTTAGCGGTCATGTTGACGCTCTTCGTGCATCAAAAAGTTTAAAATATAAAACAGCAGGTATCGTTGCAATGAATACAGAACCAACAGTTATTGGTGGTGGGGCACTAGGTTCTTTACAATCTACTGATAAACTTACTATTCGTACTTTTGGAATGTCTGTTGTTACAAATGATCGTTTTAATTCTATGGCAGATAGAAAACCTGATACAGGATTTCAAACTCAAGAAAAATTTGAATCATCTATTTTTACTAGTCAAGCTGGTTATGAAAAACGTAGACTTAAAAGTAGGCGATCAAAGCGTAATTATACATTAACATATTCAAACATATCTGGTATTGAAAGAACAGCTATTGAAGAATTTTATCGTGCAAGAAGCGGCGATTTTGAATCTTTCACTTTTGACTTGTCACATTTAAATGATTCTGGTACACTTAATACAAGATTTGATGGTCCTCTTGATATTCAACAAGTTTTATCATCTGGATCATCTTTAACAGAAAATTTTTATACTGTTTCTTTTAAATTACAAGAGGTTTATGATTAATGTCTGCTAGAAACTATGACGTAATTCTTAACTTTGCCACATCACCGAATGAGGTAGGGGCTTTTGAAGCAGGTAATACATTAGTAGGTAATACTACAGGTACTGTAGGTATAATTGCAAATGTAGATTTAACTGCAAATACCATTAAAGTAAAGTATTCTAATACTTTTACAGAGTTTAAAGCTTCTGAAAATGTACATTCTAATGTTGCAACTACTAGAGTTTTAAATGTTGATTTTAAGTATTCTAATGCTAATGCAACTGGTGCTGTTGTAAATGAAGTAAACTATGCAGCACTTAATCCAAAATTAGAAGAAGCGCGTTTTGCTATTCGTACAGCAGGAAATGCTTTTTCAGCATCATTAGAAGCCGCTAGTAAAGATACTGATCATACTAATGCAGTTATTCTTCCTGTAGAAGCTAATAATAAAAACGAAATAACTGTTATTTTAAATAATGCTATTGTACATCCTGATCAGTATCTTTGGACAGGTGACTTAGCTGCTAATGCAGATCAACAAGCTTCTTTTGGTGGAAATGTTCAATTAAATTCACAAACAGTATTTAATGTTACTCCGATGTTTGCTAATGCAATTGTCTTTAAAACTGAAAGACTTGCTCCTGATGTTAATGTTACTGTCCGCGTTGATACAGCTAATTTAAAATCTACAGCATTTGAACCTGCTGTTTTTACAGGAAATACAACAACAGCTATAAGTCCTAGAATTGCTTCTATTTCTAATTCTCCTTATATTAAAGAAAAAAATGCTTTTACTCAGAATCCAATTGTTCGTTTAATTAAAATTTATTATCCAGGTGAGTGGTATCCCCCCAATAAAGCAGGTAATCCTACTCTTCAAGGAGAAGGACTATCATGGCCTGTTAATTTTCCGTTTAGTGTTGCAGAGATAAATGGCGATATTATAGCAGATATTAATTATAATGTAACATATGATGGTGATAGTTATCAACCTTATCCATTAAATGTTTCTGCGATGGAGCAAAAAAGTGATGGAGAAATTAATGAAGTAACAGTAACTTTATTTAATTTTGAAAATACAATTAGTGCTTTAATTGAAGATCCTTTTATTGCTGGTAATAATAAAAATAATTCAGCAATGGCAGTTGTTAATGGAGAAATTGTTAATGGTATTGATCCTAGAAGTATAAATGCCGACCCAGAGGACTTAGGCGACCCACACGCAACAGATTTATCTAATACAGCTAATTTATCTGCTAATATTTTACAAACTTTACGCAATATTCAAGTAGGCGGAACTAATGTTTATGATTTTAGCACAACAGTTACATCGACTTATGGTAAAGAAAATGCTGCTTGGACAAGAGATGAAGTTATTAGCGCTGACGGAGCAAAAGAGGCAAATTGGGATGAGAAAAAATTAGACTCTCGTGATTTACTTGGGGGTGTTGTTGAAATTAAATCTACTTTTGCTAATTTTTTAGATTTTTGGCCTGAGTATTCAACTGTTAAATCTATTCTTGGTAATGCTTTTGAGATGACAACTACAATGCCTTATCGAGTTGGAGATAATGTAAAAAGTTCAAAAGGAGACACAGAAGCAACTATTGAAGGAATTGAGGAAAATAGATTTTTATTTTTAAGTAATGATTTAGCTACAGGTACTACTATAGGCGATCCATTATACATTATTAATGTAGATGCTGATCCTGAATCTTTTTTAGAAGATGTATTTAAGATTGAAAGTTTAGATGGACTTAATGATGTTACTGCATCTTTTACTTTAGCTTCTTGGTTACAATATTTTAAATTTGTAGTACCAAAAAGAAAATATTATAAAAATACATGTCAATGGGAGTATAAAGGACCAGAATGTCAGTATCCAGGGCCTGGACAGCTTTCTATTCCTGGTACAGATTTAAAAAGTAATGCTGATTCAATTCACGCAAATAACGCAGTTGCTTCATCTCCTCAAGACGATGTATGTGGTAAAAGTTTATTATCGTGTCAAGTTAGAAATAATGATATACATTTTGGAGCATTCCCTGCAACTGGTAGAACAATTCCGAGACAATAATGATTAAAGGCTGTATTCTTCCGTGGATGCATTTATATGGAGATGTTAAAGGTCAATATAATCTTTGTTGTCATATTTCTGATTTGGATAATAGTATAGGCACGTATAAAGAACCTATTTCCTCAATTTTCAATAATGAAAAATATAAAAAAATACGAACTCAAATGCTTTCTGGTGATGTTCCAAAAAGATGTAAAAAAGCTTGCTATGATATTGAAGATTTAGGAGGAGAATCTAATAGACAACAAGTTAACAAACGTTTTGTAAAGTTTGCAAAGTTACAAGATCATACTAATGAAGATGGGTCTGTCTTAAATCATCCTATTTATTTAGATATAAGATTTGGTAATAAATGTAATTTTAAATGTCGTATCTGTGGGCCTTATGCTTCTTCTGCTTGGTTTAAAGACTCCCATAAAATTTCCCAATTTAATAATACTTCAAAACAACTAGAAGATTATTATACTGATTCTCCTGATTTTTGGAAATATTTAGATAAAATTAAAAAATCTGTAAAATATTTTTATTTTGCTGGTGGCGAACCTTTATTGATGGATGGTCATTATAAATTATTAGAATGGTTTATTGATAATAATAAAACTGACATTGAATTAACTTATAATACTAATTTAAGCACTCTTACTTATAAAAACTATGATGTTTTTGAGTTATGGAAGCACTTTGACAATATTTCTCTTTGGCCGAGTGTTGATGGATATAAATCTCATTGTCAATATAGTAGAACTAATTTTAATTGGAATATCTTTGAAACTAATTTATTAAAAGTTAAAAAATATGTAAATACTGTGAGCTGTACTACATCAATTTATAGTATATTAACAACGCCTGAATTGATAGCTCATATGAAATCTTTATATATTTCAACATATTTAAGCGTACTTGATACTCCATATCATTTAGATATGAGATTATTACCTAAAAATATTAAAAATCATATAAATAAAAAATTTGATTTACTTATTAAAAAAGTTCCTTTTAATTTAATCGAATTAGATAATATAACAAAAACTCTTGATTACTTAAATAAAGATATAGAAGATAAAGATATTTTATTAAAAAAATTTAAACTATATAATGAAGAAGTTGATCATCTAAATAATACGTCTTTTGTAAAAATTTATTCAGAGCTAGCAGAATGGTACGAGAAAATATAGTTAAATATATAGGTATTTCTCATTCATATGAAGGAATTAATTGTATAACTTTAATTCATGAATTTTATAAAAATGAATTAAATATAGATTGTATAGCAGCATTGATTCCTGATAATATTGAAGAAGTTGGAAGACGATGGGTAAAGAAATTAACTCTACCTCAAATTGAAGAATGGGCATTAATACATGGTACAAAAGTTAACTTGACAGATGCACAAGATTTTGATGTAATTGTATTTAAATCTGTTAGGTTTCAAAGACCAATACATTTTGGTATGTTTTTAAAACCGTGTCATATGTTACATCTTGAAGAGGGGAGAACATCAAGATATGAAACAATTACAAACGAGTGGGCAGCCTGTTTCCATGCAATCTACAGACATCACTCCTTGGTATAATAAATACTTAGATTTTCCTTATAAACATTTAGGTAATGATATTAAAACAGGAATTGACTGTTTTAATCTTTGTCGATTAGTTTATAAAGAACAATTAGGTATAGAAATACCTTATGATACAGCTGATTGGTGTAATATAGTAGATGAAGATTGGTATAATAAAACACAAGATAGACCTTTTGATAAAGGTGGTACTGAAGCATATGGATGGAAAAAAACTAAAGAACTTGAAGAATTTAACATTATAACAATGTCTATTGGAGCAACTAATGTTACTAATCATTGTGCATTATACTTAGGAAAAAATAAAATGCTACAAACAATGATTGATCATAAAAGTTGGATTGCTCCTTATGGTAGATGGTATAAAAATTTTACTGTGGGGATATATAAATGGATTGGTATGCCAAATTAATTGAGGATATGAATAATCATGCTTTAAGAGACTATCCTCTTGAAGCATGTGGAATAATTTTAAAAGATTTTACTTATGTGCCTTGTAAGAATATAAGTGATTATCCAAAAGACACTTTTATATTAGACCCATCTGTATTTATAAAATATGATGAACAGATTTGGGGGATTTTTCATTCTCATCCAGGAAGTGATCAACCAATTCCAAGTCAAGATGATAAAATTAGCGCAGCATTTCAAGAGTATAAATTTTTAGTTGGCTTCAACATGAAATTTTTTATATACTGGATGGATAATAAAATTGATGCTCTAAAATTTGAACCTTTTAAGGAGAAACACTGTATTGTTAACAATTAAACCTGTAGGGTCTATGAAATCTTTTTTTGACAGTGATGAATATACGATTGATGTAAAAAATTGCATTGACGTAATTTTGTATATTCAAGCTATGCACCCTAAATTAGGTTTATTTATGAAACAGGCGCACGCTTTACAAACATTTGAGGATTTTTGTTTTTTAGATGCTGAAAATAAAATTATTGATCCTCAACTATTTCCTTATCATAAATTCAAAGAGGATGATATACTTTATATAGCTCCTGTAATAACAGGAGCTGGAGGTAGAACAGGTACATTTATTATGATCGCAGCGCTTATTGCAATCACAATTGCTGCTCCTTATCTTGCTCCGGTAACTACGCAAACTGCTGCTGCAGCAGCTAAAATGCAAACTGCTTTTGTTGCAGCTCAATCAGCTTTTACTTTAACAAGTATAGTAACAAACATAGCGATAAGTTTAGCTATGAATTTAGTTATGTCCCTCTTTACATCTACACCAAAAGCTAGAACCCGAGAAATAACAAAAGATTCTGGTACTCGTTCACAAAATGACGCTTTTGGATCTTTAGTAAATAACACAGTAGCAGGCACGCCTATAGCTTTAAATTACGGGCAAATGAGAGTTGGTGGACAATTTTTAAGTGGATATATTTTAAGCCAACAACACGCACAAAATGATGCTCCAAGCATTGCACAAATATTTGATGCCAATCAAAGTCCTCTATCTGCTGAAGCGGAGGAGGCTGCATAATGTTAGTTACTCTTAAGCCTCATTCAGTTTTTAATAAGTTTTTTGATGAAAAAGAATATAAAATTGAAATAAATACTTATTATGATATTGAATTTTATTTAGCAAGTATGCATCCACGTTTTAATGCTTATATTTCTAAGATTAAACAAGGTTTGAGTGCTGAATCTTTTACATATGTAACAGAAGATTTTAAAACAATTAAAAGAGATGAGTATATTCTAAAGAAACCAAAAGAAGGAAGTACTATCTATATTGCACCTGTAGTAACTGGAGGTGGTGGAAAAAAAGGGTTTTTAATTGCCGCTATAGGTCTTGCAATAGTTGGTGGTTTTGCAGCTAGTGGTTTTCTTGCAGCTGGTGGCGGTAGCGCTCTGGAGCTAGGCGCAGCTGGTTTTCAAGCTGGTATGTTTGGTGGCGGCGGCAGCGGAAGTTTTTTAGCGAGTATTGGTTCCGCTATGTCAGGTATTCCAAGTTTTATTAAAGGTATTGTAGGTAATTTAGCAATTTCTTTAATAACTTCTTTATTTACTTCAAGACCTAAAGGTAAATCAATTCAAGTTGCTAAAGATTCTGGTACAAGAACAGAAAATAATATTTTTGGTTCTTTACAGAACACAACAGAACCAGGAACAGCTATTGCTCTAAATTATGGTCATATGCGAGTTGGTGGGCAATTTTTAAGTGGATATATTTTAAGTCAGCAACATGCACAAAATGATGCCCCAAGTATTGCACAAATATTTAATGCTAATGAATCACCTTTAGCATCGGAAGCGAGAGCAGAAGAATGACAGCGCTAAAACAATATACAATTTATGATGGGCAAAAACTTCCTCACGTTAGGGGGTCAAAAGGTTGTTTTATAGGTGGAACTCAAATTTCAATGGCAGACGGAAGTAAAAAAGCTATTGAGAGTATTGTTATAGGTGATTTAGTTTTAGCTTTTGATAAAGAAGGTAATCTTGGTCCTGCTAGTGTAACTGAAACTTTTAAACATGAAGATGATCAATTTATAAAATTAATTCACTGGAATGGTGAAATTACTACTACACCAAATCATTGGATGCTATTAGAAGATGGATTATTTCTTGAGGCAGGTAAGTTAATTGCTGGAGAAGATCAACTTGTAACAGAAGAAGGAAAAATATCACCTATAGATGAGATTGTTCCAGCACCTTCTGCTACAAGTTATAATTTTACTGTTTCAAAACAACATACATATATTGCTGATAATATTCGTGTACATAATAAAGGTGGATCTAAAGGTGGTGCGGCTCAAGGTGGTGCTGTAGAAGATCCGAATAATAAATTTTCTACTGATATGATGTTCACTACCATTGGGTTTGGAGAAGGGCCAGTATATAGAATTAATGCTAATGGTCCTCAAGATATCGAAATTCAAGATGGAAATATTGATGATTTAATTAATCTTGATGGTGATGGTCTTGAAAATACTGTTTTGTTTAAAACATTAACTAATACGGGAACTGTTACTCAACCTGCACTTCGTGTTTTTGGAGAAGAAATTGCTACTCCTCAAAATTTTACATCTCCTGTTAAACTTAAAAAAGGTAATGTAGCAGGCATTCCAGAATCAAAAGTTGAACTTCAAGATACTAGTGCTCAAGCATGGGATGCTCTTCGTTTTGCATTTGAATTACGAGGTTTAATTAATCAAGATGATAAAGGTAATATTAGAGGGCATTCTGCAAGCCTGTCCATTGAATTATTTAATAGGACAGGCACACAATCTATTATGCCTGATGGTGAACCGCACATTGAAGAAATAAGTGGTAAAACTAATACTTTATTTAGATTTGATGTTACTATTTTGATTCCAGAGGAACATCGGTCTGATGACGGATATAAATTTACAATTAAGAAAACGTCAGATGACAGTGATTCTTCAAAAATTCATGATGAAATAAGTGTTAAAGGTTGGACAGAAATTGAATTTAAACGTCAAGCATATCCTAGAACAGCACATATAGGATATGCAATTAAAGCTCATTCTGAACATGTTGGTGGTGTTCCTAATTTTACTTCAATGGTTAAAGGCTTATTGGTGAAAGTTCCTTCTAACTATAATCAACCAATTCTAGAAAGTGGTGAAATTGATTGGAGAGAAATAGAAGTTGTTGATGGAGGTTCGACCGGTAATTCTTATCAAGAAAATGGATATTCATTACAATTTAGTGGTCCAGAGACAAAACTTACTGGAAATAATCCCCAAATTTACGTAGGAACTTGGGATGGTACTTTTATTTTTAACTGGACACAAAATCCTGTTTGGATTGTATATGATATATTAACAAATACTACTTACGGTTTAGGAATACCAGAAGATGTAATTGATAAGTTTAAATTTTATCAAGTTGCACAATATTGTGATGCTTGTAATGTTGAAACAGGAAAATTTGAAGGTATAACTGCATTAAGTGATGGAACTTTTAGGCATAAACCTCGTGGAAAATTTGCAACAATTAGAGAAAATCAATTTGGTTTAACTATTGACACTCAAATTGTAGAACGCAGATTTACTTGTGATATTACTATCTCAGATCAAGGACAAGTAATGGATATTTTAAATCAAATTACTTCTATTTTTAGAGGTGCTTTGGTTTATAATATGGGTAAATTAACTCTTGCAGTAGATATGCCTGATGAATTACCTGTTGCTATGTTTAACGAAACAAATATAAAAGATGGTTCATTTCAAATTTCGGGTATTAAAGAAAGTGACATTATTACTGCTGTTGATGTAAGCTATATTGAACCAACTAATCACTATAAACGAGAAACAGTTAGAATTGATACAGTAGATAGGAATGATGGTAGAGATAAAAGTGCTTTAGAAAATTTATCGACTCTTGATCTAATTGGTGTAACTCGTAGAAGTCAAGCATTACGTTATGCTCAATATCATATTGCTGCTTCTAGATATTTACGACGTAGAGTTGAATTTACTACTAGTATTGAGGCAATTAATGTTTCTCCAGGAGATGTAATATCCGTATCACAAAAAATGAATGGTTTAGGTTTTGGGTTTGGCGGAAGGATAAGAGCTAATTCTTTAGTTGAAAGTTCCGCTGTTAATAAAGCTCAAGTATTTTTTGAATATTTTACGGAACCTACTATTCCAACTACTTTTTTCACACAAAATACTAATCCTCTTGCAATGAGAATTTATAAAACAGATTCTGACAGAGTTGATTTATATTTAATTGCTAATAATGAATTTGATTTAATTACAACACAAATATCTAAAGAAGCTACCTCTAATAGTACTATTACTTCAAATGCTAATGTAAATTTTGGTATAGATGCTGCTAATGTAAAAGTTACACATATGTTTAATGTAGTTACAAAAGTTTTTGATGCATTTTCAGCTTTTCCAGCAAATGCTGCTCCTGCAAAAGGTGATATCTGGATGGTTGGTGAAATGACTAACCCAGGAGTTCCAACTGCATCAGCATCAGATGTTTACACTAATAAAGCAGGCAAATTATTTAAAGTTACAGGTACTAATAGAACAGATGCGCATGAAGTTGAAATTGAAGCAATTGAGTATGTTTCAAATGTTTTTGTAGATTCTGATGAATTTATTGATTATACTCCTACTGCATATACAGATATTTTATCACCATTTACTCCTCCTCCTGCTCCTGATTTTCAATTACGTCCTTCTCCTAGAAGAACAAGTGATGGTAGTGTAGTAATTGATGTTCTAGTTGATACTTTTACAGATCGCACAGACTATCCTTTAAATATAAGTACAGATTATTTTGCTTCTTTTCCTGATGTTACACAAAAAATAACAAATTTGACATCTACTGTAGGAACTATTCCTCCTACATTTAAACTTGGAAACTCCGCTGGTTTAGCAGAATCATTAACACCTGCTATTTTATCTGGTAAAAATGGTTTTAGTGGGACACTTGGTGAACTTCGTTTATTATGTAATGCTGTATCAGAAACTGCTGCTGGTGGAGGTGATTCAACACAGTTTATTGAGTTTACTCTTGAAGGATTAAATGTTGCTTTTGATTTTAATTTTAATAAACATATACTTAATGTTAATGATTCTGCTGTTTTTCAAGGATTAAAAGGTATTGATCAAATAGGATTTCCTGCGTTAGAAAAAGCTAATACAGGCGCACCTTTTGGTTTTGTAGGACACAATCCACGAACAGTACAATTTGCTTCTCCTATTTTAGGATTTAATTCAAATGGAACCTCAACTAATGCTTCTTTAACAATAGCGCAAAATAAACTTATAATAGATAATCCTACTTCAACAGATAGTACAACCCGGTTATTTGAAAAAATTCCTTCAGCTCCTTTTTATGTAACAATTAATCAATTATTAGATACAAGATTTTATGCAAATAATAATTTTTATGTTTCTGGAACATCTTATGAGTATTCTCGAAATAATACAGTTTCTTTAATTAATCCTGTTGGAACTGCTATTTCTGCAGCTAAAACTTCTCATGTTGAGCCTTTAGAGATAGTTCCACGGGATAAAGGATTTATAACTGCTTTTGTAGATGGACAAGAAATTTCTGATTCTTCTTTTCTTTTACACAAAGGACAATTTCCTGCAAATGTAGAATTTTTATCATTAGCAAGTGATGCTTCAACAGTTAGAGTTGTTGTAGATCATTATACAGTTCCAACTATTGAAGTAGGTGATAACGTACAGTTTACTGCTGGTAATGTATTTCCAGTTATTGCAACTAGCTATAGTCCTGCACAAACTACAAGTAATCAATATACTAGTAATGCTGTAATGACTGCTAATAATATTTATACTATTACAACAGGAGGTGATTCTCCAAAAGCAAATGTTGGTGGGCGTACTTTCTTAAATATTTCACCAGATGTAACTGGTACTGTAGGTAATGTTAGTGGTTCTAGTTTTACTTTAGACTACGATCCTTTTACTTTTCCTGGGTCGTTTAATCTTGCAAATAATGGTGTTTATGATTTATCTTTAGGAAGTGATTTTGCTCCAATCTTTTTAACTGAAGATAGACGTATTCCTGATGTAAGAGTAGGACCTATCTCTGTTAAAGCCAGAAATAGAAACTTTCAGGGGAGAACAAGTCCTTTTACTGTAAGAACAATTATTATTGAAGAAATTCCAATTCAAAAAGTAACAGGACTGGTAATTACTGAATCTTTATTTATTGATAAAAATCAAGGAGTTTCTGTTCGTGCTACTATAGAATTTAATCATATAACAGGACAAGAAGTTACAGATTATGAAATTTCTTATAAAGTTACAGGTCAACTACAAGATTTAACTGCTTTTAATACTGTAAAAGTATCTGCTGCTGGTGTTGATGATGATGGAAAAATAAGATTTACAATTAATAATATTGATCGTGGTGATAGTGCGACTTCTAATCAATTAACAGTAAGAGTAACACCATTAAATAAAGAAATTCGTGGGATTACAGCGGAAAAAACTCAAGATATTGCAGGAAAATCAGCTAAACCTAAAAATATAATTAATCTTTCTGTAGGACAAAGCACTGACCAAATAACTCTTGTTTGGCAATTCCCTGATGATATTGATCTTGATTTAAAAGAGGTCGTAATTCGAAGAAGACCAGGAGAAGTAGCTGCTACAAATGCTAATTTTATTATAGCTGCTCCTCTTGTTACAGTTTCAGCAGGTGTTAACCGTAAATCAGTTCCTATTGATACTTTTGGAGAATATACTTATTTAGCAAAAACTAGAGATACAACAGGTAATGAAAGTGATGATGTTATATCGTTTACATTTACCTCAGTAGCTCCAGCATCTGAAGAGCCTGTTTTTGCTTTTAATGAAGACTCTCCCAGTGTTAATTTTACTTCTCTTACAAATACTAATACTGGAGAAGCTAATTATCCTTCTTTTAATACTTCAAATGCAGGAGGACTTACTTTCGCAAATAAAGGTGATGGGTTTCCAAGCAGTATAATAGATAATTCAAATGGATCAAGTACTGGTTTTTCTGCTACTAATGATGCAGATGATTTATTAATGTCTGGAGCATCTGGTCAATATATCACTCCAATTCGTGATATGGGTGCCAATGATTTTTATAGAGTTGAATTAGATTTTGAAGGTTCTCAGTCTATTAAAACTACTTATAATGATTTACGTACAATTATTACATCGGATACTTCTGAATTACAAGCAGGTACTCCTAAAGCTAATGTTATTAAAGCAGCAGGTTTAGGGACTTTATTAGGTACTACTTTTTCTGCTACATATGATTCTAATAATAGTTCTTTAATAGATAAAACTTCATCAGGTATTACAAATTCTCAAAATGTTTTTGCTATCTGGAATGAAGGACAATTTACTGGTAATGCTATTTCTATATCTGCTATAACAAAAGCAAGTACTGCTAGAGTAACTACCTCTGGTAGTGAGCATGGTATTGCTACTACAAGTTCTCCAGGTACTCGAGTAATAGTTCACGATGTTGCAGGAATGACTGATATTAATAATAAAGAACTTTTTGCAAAACGTATTAATGCTACTACAGTTGATCTATTTACTGATTCTGGGCTAACTAGTGGTTTAAATTCAAGTGGTTTTGGTACTTACACTTCAGGAGGTGTTTTAGATCAAGGTGACTATTCTAATTCAAATTCATATGCATTGATTGCAGGAGTAATTAATGCTGACCATATCGAATTAAGTGATAGTTTTCTTGCTAATGGCAATTCAACAGGTGGAAACTTACTTGCTAATATTGCATCTGCAGCAGGTAATAATTTTAAATTAGTTGATTTACGAGACTATAATGATAGCACTACATTTACCTTTGATGGAGGTGGTGAAGATATATCTCGAACAATTAAAATGAGAATTTCAACTCAATCTAATGTTTATCTTGGTAATGGTGCAACAGGATCAAATGGTAATGTTAATGTTGCTCAATTTATAGCATCAACAATTGATAATGGGTTTCAGGTTTTTGAAGCAGGAGAAAAGCAATTTAGATTTATGCAATTAAAATTTGATATTACTAACCAAGATCCTGATGCAAGTGACTTTACATTAGATAAAATTCGTTATAAAATAAGTCAGCAAGAAAAAAGTTTTTTACAACAGACCACGTATTCAAGCGCTCCTCAGGTAGTTGATTGGTCTGGTAAAAATTTTAGACAAACACCACGAGTAAATTTAACAGTAATTGACCCTGGTAATGCTGTTTTTGGGGTCTTTACTGCATTAAGTAATGTTAATGGAACAGTAAAATTGTTTAAGGATGATGGTTCAGCAAAAGCTGCTGATGGATCAGCTTCCATAAATGTAAGCGCAATAGGGGTTTAACAATGGCATTAAGTGATTCAAATACTTATATAGAACCAACAGCGGGTACAACTTTATCTACCGCTAGACTACAACAAAATCAAAATTATAGATCACTATTAACTAATTTTAGTAGTGATGGGCCACCTGTTGGAACTAATTTAATAGTTTCTGGAAATCCTTTAACAGTTTCAGGCACTGGTTCTGATGTTGATGGTATGCTTTATCATCGTTCAAATGCTAATGGTTCTATATTATACATAAGTAGTAAAACTTTTCAGAAAGGTGCTATTGCTGGTACAAATTTTACTCGTAGAGGTATTTTTAGAAATGAAGAAAATATGGGTGCTCTTAAGTCTAATGCAATTACTTATGAGCTAGGTGAGATTGTATCTGTTGCAAATAATTCTTCTACAGCCAATGCACGACTTTATTTAGCTGCGGCTAATTCAGCTGGCACAGCAAAATTTATTGATGTAGGTATACCTCCCACTAATGGAAGTATTACAAATGTAATGATTGGCCTTGGTACAGGAGGTCAAGGTTCTGGGGTAACTGCTGACCGTATGAATGTAACATCTGTCTTTAATACAGGATCAGGAAGTACAAATGTAACCTTAGCACTACAATCACATTTTAATCATGGTGGTTCAGGTGCTACTGCTACTAACGGAGCTAATGTTACCCTTGGTTTTAACACTCAAAATAGTGCTGCAAACGCTGCTATTGTATTTTATGGTGCAGGTACTGGAGCAACTGTAGGTACAAAAGCAGGGCTTCGTGTAGTAGATAAAACACAGGCTAATTTAGCGCCTTTTGCTGCTAATGTGTTAATGCAATCTACAGTAGGTAATGGTGTAGGAAATAATGACGTAGCTCCTTTGGTTCCTGTAGGTTCTATTATGTTATGGCCAGAGACTACAGCACCTGATGGTTGGGCAATAGCTGATGGCACAGCAAAATCTCGTACTCAATTTGCAGGATTATTTGCTTTAATTGCGACAGATTATGGATCAGGAGATGGATCGACTACCTTTAATCTACCTGATTTTAAAGATAGAGTTGCACTAGGTAAAGGTGCTAATAATGCTGTTGCCGCTGCTCAATCAAGAATGAGAGCATCATCTAAGCTTATTACTGATTCAGGATCAGCTCTTTTAACTGTAGCAACTACATCAGTTGCACAATCTGCTAAAGATTCTTCAACAGTAACCGTAGCTACAGGAGTAACGGCAGGAGGTCATACTCATACTGCAACGGTTCCATCGTTAACCGTAAATTATATAATTAAAACATAGAGGAAAAAATGGAATATATAAAATTTGAAATTGATGAATTGACAAATAATAGTGTTTTCTGTCAATATAGAGAAGTATCTGAAGAAGGAAAAGGCCCTTTTATACAAAGGTCATTTCCACTTGAAAAACTTAATGAAGAAGTACCAGAAATTTCTCGTATGGTACAAGGTATAATTACTAATATTTATTATGAACAACGCGGTGATTTTATAATAACAGAGAAAAAAGATATTAATAATAATGTTCAACCTTTAACAGAAGATGAAATAATTTTTTGTGTTGAAACAGCAAAGAAAGCTTGTGTAGATGAATTATGGGATGATCTTTTAAAACCTCCTTCAGTTGATGAACAAGTTGAGGATTTTATTAAACAATTTTTTGAGGAAGAAGATGAACCTTTAGAGCAAAAAGATTTTCTTGCTGAATTTTTTGAAGAATTAGAAGAGGAAGCAGAAAAAGAATCTGATTCCTAAAAGGAATAAAAAATGGCACTTACACGAATTACAGGAACAGTAATTGAAGATGACGCTATAAGCGCAAATAAGATTGGTAACGCAGTAATTACTACTGCGATGATTGCACAAGGAGCAATTACTGCTGATAAACTTGGGTCTAATACTGCTTCAGACGGCCCTTCTGCTGATGCAGTAAATTTAGTTCAAGATAATGTTGTTCGTGTAGGTACAAATTTAATTTCAAACACAAACTCAGTTGCAGCAAATGTTACAGCTATTACAGATGCAACCACAGATTTAAATATCGGTTCTGGAAAATATGTTTTTGATAAGTCTATAACATCTTTTGGTATTAATAATACTGCTCCTATAGCGGGTACTGTTTCTTTAGGTGTTCCTGCTAACGTAATATTAAAATATAGTACATTAGGTGGTAATGTTATTATAGGAGGAATTGATGATACAACTCCACACAGATTAGATGTTAGAGGTACTGCTAATACCGGTGCTCTTACAGCTACCTCTTTTGTAGTTCCAAATGATGGTGATATTGGTTCTACTGGAGCCACTGATGCCATACAGATTAGTAGTGGTGGTATTGTTACTTTTAAAGATGACATTAAAATTAAAGATGGAGGAACCATCGGTACTGCTACTGATCCTGCTGCAATAACAATTGCTGCTGCTGGAGGAGTGACTTTTAGTGATAGAAGCACTCACTCTAGTGGTATTACAGTTGCTGATGGAGGTCAAATAGGTAGTGCAACCACAGCAGCAGCAATAACAATTGCTGCAGATGGTTTAGTTACAGTTGGTGATGATTTAAGTATTACAGGTAATTTAACAGTTTTAGGCAGTACGACAACAGTTAATACAGAAAATTTAGTAATTCAAGATAATTTTATGGCGTTAGCTAATAGCCAACCTCATGGTTCTGCAACATCTTTAGATTCTGGTATCTTTTTTAATCGTGGTAGTGCTGGTAATGCTGCTTTATATTATGATCAGTCAAGCACAGGATTTAGACTTTCAGAAACACGAGATCCTTTCTCAAACACAGTAGTTAAACCAACTCACGATGCTAATTTAACTTTATCAAATGTATTTGCTGAAACTATTAAATTAAATGGTGCAGATTTAGCTACAATGATATCTGATAACAGATCAGGTGCTGTAAGTACGGTTTTTAATACAAACTTAACTGCTGCAAGAGCTGTAGTATCTGATGGTAGTGGTAAAATTTCAGTAAGTGCGGTAACTGCTACAGAAATCGGACATTTAGATGGTGTAACAAGCGCAATTCAAACACAGATTGATACAAAAATTGCTACAACTACATCTGCCTCAAATGATTTTGTAACTTTTGCTAGACTAAATGCAAATCTAAATGTAATTCAAGATAATGTTGCAGCAATTACCGGTGGCGGCACCCTTTTAAAGCTGCATTCAAACTCTAATGTTCAAGCTGCTGGCTCAACAGCTAATACATTTTTCATTGGAACTGCAATGCCGGGTGACGGGTTAGCAAATATTATATCTGTATCATTGAGTGGTATTACACAGCAAAAAGATGTGCCTTCAGGAACTTTTGCATCTAATAATGATTTTGTTATGAATGCGGTAGCAGCTCACGCTTCAATAAAATTTACAAGAGCATCAATACCTGTAGGAACTAAAGTAACTATAACAGCACTTAAAGCTTAATGAGAAAAATTAAACAATTAACTACAGAATTAACATTTAGATGTAATGCTCGTTGTCCTGCGTGTCATAGAATAAAACCATTAAGAATAAATTTAAACGACCAAAAATATACTATTTCTTTAGAGAATTTTAAACAACTCTTTAATCCAGAATTATTACAAAATTTAGAATGGCTTGTTTTAAATGGTAATTTTGGTGACTCAATAATGAATAAAGAGTTTAGAGATATACTATCGTATATAAAACAACACGACGTTAAATTAAATATTCATACTAACGGTGGTATACACGACACAGATTATTGGAAAGATGTAGGCAATATTTTAAATTGTTTTGATATTCTAAACTTTGATTTAGACGGGTTATCAGATACACATCATATTTATCGTATAAACACTAAATTTGAAAAAGTTTTTGAAAATGCAAAAGCTGCTATTTCTACTAAAAAACCTCAAGTTCATTGGAAGTATATAGTATTTAATCATAATAAACATCAAGTAGAAAAAGCAAGAGAATTAGCAATTAAAACAGGTTTTCATACTTTTTCTACTGTTAAGACAAATAGAGATTTTTCTCCTCCCACAAGCGGTAAGTTTGTTCATACAAAGAAAAAAGTAGATAAACAATATTTAGAGAAAAAAATTATTTGTTCATGGGATGACTGGGGCAAATGGTATATATCTCCAGAAGGTTTAGTTTTTAGATGTTGTTGGACTGGTGGTCATTATTATGATGAGGATAATTTACGTTTTTACTATCCACCAGACTTTGAGAAAAAATTTAATGGATTTAATGTTCCCATCCAGAAAATAATTAGTTATAATTATTGGAATAAATTAAATTCATATTTACAAGGCTATGAAAGGGCTTTTCCTCTTTGTAAATCTCAATGTGGAAAATTATTATCCAGTAGAGAGAAAATAGAGGAAAATTTAAATACAGGCGAGAAAATTTATTTTGATGCTTTTAATCAGTTAGGAAACTAAAATGGAACATAATGATATTGATATAGGTAATTGGATGTATGAAGGACCAAAAGACTTTGTTATTAAGTTAATGGATAAGTTTGGTACTCCTTCTTATATTGAGAAATGTCCTACTACTAATGAAGCATATTCAGTTACTTTTAAAAATATTGATGGATTTGATATGGTTCGTGTTCTTGATTCTAATACTAATAAATTACATCCATACCCTGCAAAAATTTATGTAGAAGGTAGTTTGTATTTTTCAGTCCCAAAAGAGTTAGTTGGTCCTCTTAAAGCAGCATCACCAACAATTATGATTGATGAATTAAATCAACTAGTTACAGGTAAATGCGCAAGTTTAAGTATAGCGGCTGCGACTGTTCAATTTATTATTGATGCTGTCAACGGTGTTTCTCCTCCAACACGGGAGGAATATGATAAACGATTAATAAGTATTATAGATGAAAATAAATTAGAACCAAAAATATCTTGGTGGGAAGACGGGTTAAATGAAATGAGTAGTCCAAAAAATTTAAAACATGAAAAAAATGAAGAATTTGAATTAATAATAAAAGATGGGCATACAGATGTTGCATCTGCTAAAAAACAAATGAAAAAAATTCAAGAAGATATTGTTGATATGTACAATTCTCTTATGGCTAAAGATAATGAGGATGATCTACCTTCTTGGTGGACTAATAAACTAGCAGTATCTTCTGCATATTTAAATTCTTTACGAGATTATATAGTTTATGAAACTAATGAAGGTGCTACTGTAGATGCAAATGATTCTGCATCTTCTTTATTAGTTTTTAGGGATGATGATATTGATGTTGTTCCTGTTGATGATTCTGAAATGCTACCTCCTTCTGTTATGCAAGCAAGAGAACAAAATAATGCCTCTTAAACGTGGAACAAGTCAAAAAACAATTAGTAGCAACATTAAAAAACTTAAAAAAGAAGGAAGATCTCAAAAACAAGCTGTTGCAATTGCTTTAAGCAACGCAAGTAAAAATAAAAAGAAACCTAAGAAGAAAAAGTAAGTAGCAAAACTTAACGCAAAAAAATAAATTTTTGACACTTCATCTATTTTTTGCGAAACTATTCATATTGACGTAAGAGTTCAAGGATATTTCCGAAATCTTATAGAAATATATCAAAGGAGAAAGTTATGGCGAATAATCAAATTCATCGAGTTAGTCCTGAACTAACTAATGATGCTCAGTTCAAAGCTATTGAACACATTCCAACTACTATGCTCAAAGACGGAGATACGATTTTGGTATATCCTGGAGTGTATAGCGATCCACGTACTGCTAATGTTGGTAATGTTACTATTAAAGGCTTTGGCACAGCATCCAATGTTAGGTTTACTGGATTTTCTGTTTTATCTGATATGCCTGCAAGTAGCACTGTTGACATTGAAAATGTTAAAATTGAAGCTCCCGGCTTAATTGTCGGTAATTCTGCTGTTACTGTTAATGTAAAAGATTCTCACATTGATGGAACTACAGGCACAAATAGAGCAGCTGCTTTAACTGTTGCTAATGCTGCAGTTCTTACTGGTGTTCTAGATTCTAATGCGGCTGTTGCTGCTACTGATGCAGCATCAACTGTTGTGCTAACACGTTGTATGCTTGGCGAAAATGAGGCTCACGGTTATGGTGTAGTATCGCACAATGATTCTGGTTCTCTTGTATTACGGCATTGCCACATTCAAAGTGATGCAGGTATGTTAGTTAATGTTGCAACTGCGGTTGAGCATTGCACATTTACTGGTGCTAATAACTATGCAAGCTCGGTTGTTGCGGGTGGTGCAGGAAATCCAACGGTCACAGTTCGCGCTTCTGTTGCTGCTGCCGCTAATGCCGGCAACATGACAGAAACTGTCGTGGCACTAATTTCGTAATTTTATATAAGGAGAATTGATATGGCAATGATTAGCAAAACTGTGTCTGGCACTGCTGAAAGTTATAAGCTCATCAAAAATGGTAAGGATTACCCAAAGTCTAGTAATAGTGGTACTCAACGTACTTCTTTTACCGGTTCTAGTGATCCTCGTCCGGCCGGTCCTGCAAGTTCTAATAAAACTTTGTTAGAGGCCCCTGGTTTAATTGATGACGCACCTGTCACAAGTGCAACTCAGAATAACACACAACCTAATAATACAGTTTCTGGTGGTCCTAATGCAGGAGTCAACAAAGTTTACTCAGCGAGTAATGAAAATGTTGATGGCGGTATGGGTGGAACTGTATATGGTCCTATGAAACCTTTTGGTGCTTCTGGCTCTAATGGTGCTTTTAGCAACAATGTGAAGAGATAATTATGAAAAGAACTTCATTTGGCTCAAGTAAAGGTGAAGGTAAGGTCGGAGCGATTGGTGATAATCGTTATGGTCTAAGAGAACAATACGATCCTAAAGTAAAAGAAAAGACTTTAGAATTTTATCGTTCTGGACATGATATTACTGTTACTGAAGTCAAAGATGTAAATTTGCAAACTATCACTACAGTAAAAGGACCAAAGGTTAAGTTTAAGGAATGAATATTCCCGAGGCATTTCAAAGATCACCTCGTTACACTAAAAAAAATAAAAAAGCTATTAAAGTGCTAAAACCAAAAAAGAAAAAAATTAAGTCTCGGAAAGCACGATAGCTAAATTCTTAATCCAAGAATTTTTGTAAGGCGCACACACTAGTGGTTGCGCCTTACTTGTTTCTAGTATCTTTTTATATATTAACTCTCCATCTACATCAACACTAATAAAAACAAAATCATCTTGAGTCATCCAAGAATAATCAAAATTAATTGCATCAATTGTAATTATTTTAATCGCATCTTTAGCAGGAGATATATTAGTAAGTTTTCTTGCTATTGCAGCTCGTTTACTATCTATTTCTAATCCAATTTGTGTTATATGTGGATATTGTTTATGTAAATCGTACATGCTGTATGGATAAAGACCACAACCTACTAAAACAATTGAATTACAAGTTTTAAATTTATATCTTTGTTTTTTATCTACTAAAGTTTTTACTATCCATGCGTTATATTCAGCTTCAATATAAGCATTTTTTAAATTACTATTAGCAAATCGTTTTAAAAGAGAAACTTCATTAATAACAACTAATTCTTTCCAATCTGTTTCTTCTTTTTTTAAGTTTTTAATTGTAAATTTCTGTGATTGCATTGTACGATTTTCTTACACCATTTAAATCAATTGAATTTTTATTAGGAAACTCTTTATAATTTAAACAAGATTTTATAACTGAAGGTAGAATTTTAAATTCAGATTTAGATACAACTTTAAAAAAATTATAAGGCTCAAGTGTGTAGCATCTAACAAATTGTTCCATTTTTTGTCCATCAGTTCTTGGAATTATAATAGCAGGTATTCTACTTTTTAAAATTTCCATTGTAGAATTATAACCACCATAAGTTATATATAAAGCACAAGAGTTAAGTAACTTATACATATCTTTTATGTAGGGAACCATAATAATATTATCTTTAGTTTTTGCTTTAATATTATTAAGATAACGATTTGCAATAGGCATTATAAATTTATAATTAGGAAACTGAGAAGCAATTTTAGTAATTTCTTTAAATACTAACATACCCTCTTCTTTATTTAATCCTGTACTAACAATTATATTATTATTTTCTCTTTTGTGTGGTTTAATTTTTTCATTACATACATAACCTGTATAGATAATACTATCTTCTAAATGTTTAATAACTTCTGATGGGTTATTCATTCTAACACGATCTGCAACAAGAGGTAAAAAATTTGGATCACCGTGAATTAATACTTTTTCAGCATAGTATTTACAAACAATATTTTGTGTATAAGCTACCCAGTCTTGTAATGAATCTTGATGAGGTTCATCCCAGGGAAAATCCCTTGCGCTAATTATAAGTTTTATCCCACGTTTTTTTGCTTCTTCAAAAAATGAAAAGTATTCGTGAGAAAACTGATGCCTACAAAATGGGAATCCTTCGCATATAATTAACTTTACAGGCTTTGTATCAAGAATCTTAATCCATTCTTTCTTACGAAGTGATACAAGTTCTTTACTCATTATAAAATTAAAAATGTTTTTTATGTCACTTGGAATGTATGCCTTTAAAAACGAAGTTCTTTCACAACCATCGTAAGAAATTGGTGGATCAAAAAGTTGGTCAACAACAAGAACATCGTGTGTTTTTGCTACTTCTTCTGCAATAAACTTGGTTCTCATACAATGCCCAAGACCACGATAGTATTGTGTGAGAAATACAATCATTAATGATTTCTTTTACCATCAAAAACACAAACAAAATATAAATCAGTATCAGAAGTATTATGCACTCTATGAAATACACCATCTTCAATTAACACAATATCTCCAGGAGATACTTTAAATTTATCTTTATCTAATTCCATCTCTCCAATACCACTTAGAAAAAAATAAACTTCTTCTTGTCCTTTATGGTAGTGTCCGCTAGTGCTTTGATTACAATATAATAATGTACTACTTACTACAAGATTATTAAGAGTAGTGTTATCCTTAACTATATATGTATCATTAAATTTTTTAATCTCACCTTTTAAAAAGAAAGAATTTAGTTTATTTTTATGAGTATCAGTCATGCACAAAATCTTCAATCATTGGAAAAATAGGTTTAATTGCTTCCGCACATGCACGGGCAATTTCCATATGTTCTTTTTGCGTTCCGTGTTCTGATCTAAGCTCTATATAATGCATCCAAGACCTTAAAGTTCCATTCATATACATTCTAGACTTAGTCATTCCTTCTGGAAGCACTGCTCTTGCTTGTTCTTTTGCTATAGAGTTTCTAATTGCCCATTCATAAGCATCTTTTGCTGTGCGTAAAACATTAGCTTGAATAGCATAAAATTCATTAATAACTTCATTGTCATCTGCCATTTCAATAGAATTTTGTCTATTTTTTAAATCCTGTAATCGTGCTTTTCGTGTCTCAAAATCAAGATCTTTTGTAGGGTCTGCATATCTTTGACTAAATTCTTGAAATGAAAAAGAACGATGACGTAGTATTTGTCTACCAATATCACGAGTAGTTTCAATTTCTAAACAAATAGATACCATTTCAAATGGAGACCAATGTTTATGTTTAATTAAGTATCTTAATAGTTTATGGCTTGTTTCTCTATTATTTTGATTAGAAGGATTAGATACACGAGCACAATAAGCTATCATATCCTCTATACCCATCCATCCATGATCATATGCTTTACTACTTAAAGCTTGTGAATGTGAAATTAACTTTACTTTCATTTTATGCGTCCAAATATTTTTTTACATCTAAGCGAGAGTATTCAGTTGACTCTTGCTGTCCTTTAGCTAAATTTTTTAGTTTTTGAATCCATTTTTGTGCGCCAAAAGTATAAGTACTTGGCTCAATTTGATGTGTTGGTTCTAAATTAGTTATTTCAACTCGTTTTATTGATAGTGCAGCTATAAACTCTCCTGGATGAATATACATTTCTTCACTACTTAAATTTCTCAACATTACATAAATTTCATTTCTATGAGTAAAATCATATATTGCTGGACTATCTAATACTACTAAGTTTTTTTCATATGCTAAATCAGATAAGGTTGTAATTTCCGCTCTATAGTTAGGATTTGGTAATTGTATATAAATTCCTGTAGGACAATATACTGTTGAATTTTTACTGATAATTTCGTTTTTCTCTAAACAAGCACGTAATTTTAAATAAGGATCAAAAGGAAGTTCTGATGGTAACATCCAAGATGTTCCAAGAATTTTTTCTAATTCTTGTGCATTATAACTTATTTCATATTTTAAATTACAACTTTGATAAAACATTTAAAGGTTCCTCACCATACTTCCCACTTATAATTGCTTCTTCATTATATTTTTTAAGATTAATAAGTTTTTCGTTACGTTTTAGAATATCTTTACTAGAATTTAGATTTTGTATATATTTAGCTCTACCTTTAATTGGGAATGCTCTAAGAAGAGATTCAAAATCTTTATGTTCTTTAGCAAGTCCTTGTGCTCTTTTAGGGCCGATTCCTTCAACTCCAATAATATTATCGCTTTTATCGCCCTCAATAATTCGAGATAGAAGATATTCATCAGGAGAAAGATTAAAATCCTCTTTCAATGTTTGCTTAGTAATTTCTTTTCGGGAAAATAGATTAAAGATACTTACGTTATCATCTACAAGCTGATATAGATCTCTATCTGATGACACAATCCATGTGTGATTATAATTTTTAGAAATGTTTTTAACAAGATATGCAAGGATGTCGTCTGCCTCAATACCTCTAAATTTTAGTACTTCTTCGTTTAGAGAGTCAGGAAGATCATTTAAGACTGCAAAAAATTCTTCATACTTTTTTGCTTCATCTTCTTCTCGTGGTTTTTTTCTGTTTTGCTTATATTGATCGTACATATTCATACGATAATAACTTCTACCAAAATCAAAACAAACTATTGTTCTACACGCTTCATAGCTTTTTGATAAACTTTGAATAGTGCGTTGATAGTCAGCAGCAAAGTTATTATAATTGATTCTTTGTAGCCAGCGATAGGCTACATTGTTTGCATCAATAAGTAATAGATTATTATAAGAACTATCTACGGTCATAGACAATTCAGCAAGGTCATTCCAAGATTTTGTGTTCATATTTTACTCCTGTATTATAAGTATTATATATTACAGAAGGCAATTATGCAAGATTAGTTTGACTTTTAAGTGCTTTTATCCAGTCATCAAGTTGAGTTACTTTAAAATGACAGCCAAAGGATTTTATCTCTACATAATGATCAACTTCTATATCATCATCCCAACCAACAAAATCTTTTGACCGATTCCATCTAAATATTAATAATGGTTTTTTTCTCATTACCTCTGCTTCTCGTACTGCTTGCCTCCAAAATTGAAGTATATCTGTAGTCTTAGCTGTTAAAAGATTATTCCACTGTATTTCTTTATAATGCTTGCATTCAATACAATAAGGCCACGCAGCAGTATCATGAGGTGTCCATAAATCACCTTTTAAATACTCAATTGAACCGCTCAAAGGCATTCTTTCAAATTCAATATCAAATTGAGAGTTTAAATATCTTTTTATTTTAGCTTCATAAGCTGAACCTTTAATTTTTGACTTATTAGCCATTTATCCCAAGTTTATACTTAGCAATTATGTACGATCTTAAAAAATCACTTCTAACTATATCTTCAATATCAAACTCTATAATTTCAAACTCTTTAATATGTTTGATAATTTCCATAAATCTAAGTATACCTTTCTTATCATTTTCCTTAGTTAAGTCAGTTTGAGTATAGTCTCCACAAAAAATTATACGACTATTTCTACCAACTCTAGTAATTATACTATCAAGTTCATGAAAATTCAAGTTTTGACATTCATCCACAATTACTATAGAATCATTTATTGTTATGCCCCTTATAAAAGATGTAGACATAAATTTAATTGTACTTTGAGATTTTAGTGAATCATAAGCATCTCTAACATTAAAAAGCTCTCTACAGATTGATCTGTAGGGAGCTTCATAGATAGATACTTTTTCTTGTTCATCGCCAGGTAAGAATCCCATATCACGAGTAGATACTATACTACGAACAATAAAAATATCATTGACTAATGTGCTTTTATCTAATACTTCTTCGAGTGCTAGATATAACGACATAAATGTTTTACCGGTACCAGCAATACCGTGAAGAATTAAATTCTTACCTTCTTTAAAGGTTTTAAATGTCTTTTCTTGGTTCTTTGTTATCGGATAAAAAGATAGAAGATCATCAATTCTAACTCTTTTTAGATGTTTACCGTTTCCGTTAGGCATTAATGTCCATAATTACTTGTAGTTTCTTCAAAATATTGCATTAATTCGTTATATCCTCCAATATGTTTATTTCTAATAAAAATTTGTGGAACAGTTTTTACATCAGGAATAAGTTTTTGTAAGTCTTTTTTTGACCAGTCAGTTCCCCAAATATTTCTTTCCTCAATTTCATATCCTCTAAGTTTTAATTCTTTTTTAGCCATATCACAATAACCACAATGATCTCTTGTCCATACTATAGCTTTAAGCATAATTAATTTTACTCCTTTTAGCAAGTATAAATTTTAAACACCGGTAGAACCAAAACCATCAGTTCCACGTTCTGAACTTTCAAGCTCTAATCCAGTTTCTACAGGAACCCAGCTAATCTGCTCAATCTTATTAATAATCATTTGAGCTATTCTATCTCCTTTATGCACTGCATACTCTTGTTGTCCAAGAATTGAAAGAATTATTTTTATTTCTCCTCGATAATCAGAATCAATAGTTCCAGGAGAGTTTACAACCGTAATACCATGTTTTGCGGCAAGCCCAGATCGAGGTCTTACTTGTGCCTCATATCCTTCAGGCAAACTTATACAAATACCTGTAGGTATAATAGTGATATTATTTGGAGTAATCCAATCATCTCTAGCAGCATAAAGATCCATACCTGCTGAGCCAGAGGTTTCATATTTTGGTAACGGTAGTTCTTTATCAAGTTGTAATATTTTTACTTCCACTGTCTGCTAATCTCCATAATTTACGTTCTCTGAGCATATCAATGCCCTGTAATTGTTGTTCTTCTGTTCTATCTCTCCAAGTTTTTACCTCGTCAGCTGTCCTTTGACAGCCGAGGCAGTATCCTTCATCATCATATGTGCATACTTTGATGCATGGAGAGTATTTAGCTTTTGGCATTAGATTACTCCTAAGGTCCAGTTTTCCGCACAATCTTCTGCATATTTCTTTGAAGTATTTTTCATTGAACGAATTTCTTTTGTTGTGTGAATATCGTGAATACCACCTTTACCACCACGCTCGACTTCTACCATTTTTACATGATATTGATTATCGTCATAATATACAAATGCTTCTCTATGTCCGTTATCAGAACAAAACCAATTAAGTTCTTCTAATTCATTATTTATCATTATATCTCACAACCATCTGAATCGCAGAATTTATTAGCATCAGCATTTTCTCCTTCTTCAGAAAGTAGATTGAAATTTATAGGTTTTAAGGTTTTTGCATACGCTTCAATTTCTTGACGTCCTGTAGTAATATAAGGTGCTTGTGCATATCCATGTTCAGAAATAGGTAGTAATGAGACACCTTTAAGCTGAGAATCAAAACAGGAAAGTGCGCGTGCGATTTGATCTGCTTCTCCTGCTTTAAAAGTAATTGTAATGGATACTTGGTTATCTGCCCAGTATTTTTGCATATCTACTGCATTAGCAAATTGTTCCCAAATAGATACATCATGTTTTGAAATAGTCCCTGTGTCATGAATAACAGGGAAATATACAACAACTGTTCTAATAGGATCTGATACAGCAGCTTCTATTCTATATCCCGCTTGTTTAAGAATATTTACCATTGGAGAAATTGCAGAAAGTCGAACAGTTCGATAGTAAGATTCATTTTCTGCATAATGAATTCCTGGTAATGCACCAGCAACAAGACTTACTGTACCTGAAGGTTTAACTGATGTAGTTTTACGTGATAGAGGAACACCCATCCATTCTGAATATTTTCTATCAACATATTGAATATATGTATATGCTCTATCACAGTATTCATCTAAATACTTACGACGACCAAATTTAAGAATAGCTTCTTGAATACCTGATTGAGAACACCCAATGCGACGATTGCGTTTAATAACATCATTAGTTTCAGGCCAATGTGTTGCCATAAGTGTAACAGCTTTTGCATATAAATAAGCAAATTTAAGTGTGCGTTGATAATCCCAATAATCATTATGTTTAGCAGGAAAAGTTTCCACCAAACAACAAAGTTCGTAAGATTCAAGTGATTGTTCTAAACAAGGATTACCTCCTGCAACACGTCTATCTTTCCAGTCAGCGGGATCTTTCATCCTACTATATTGTTGCATGTTTTCTAGCCATGCAAAACCAGGTTCTCCAGAGATAGCAATAGATTTTGCTGCCTCTGTATAGTCCATGCCTACTCGTGCAAAGATAGAGTTATTTGACGCCCAGCGCCATCCACCAAATTTGTATGCCCAAGATTCGCTACTATATTTTTTAGCTATTTCTGCGCGTGCATCCCAGTCAGCATTATATAAATCATAGTCCTGAGAATCAAGAAGTTTTAGTTCCTCTGGAGCTTTAGAGCCAGTTTCTACCCCCGCAGTTTCCCAGTTTTTCATTTCCATGAAATCAGTATCTTCTGGTTCTGAAAAAGCTATTTCTGCTGTACGTCTAACATTACCTGCAACAACAATTTTGCCGATTATATTCATTACATCGGTAATATCAACAGAGGTAATTAAAGGGTTATCGGATTTAGCCCTTTTAGTAAGAATATCTCTAATGCCTGACAGACCGTGTTGTAAAGGTTCTGGACCAGATGCTACACCCCCAAACCCTTTAATAGGTTCACCATACTCTCTAATTAATGAATAATCAAACTCTATAGGAGCAGAACCTTCCTCTAAATAGGAATCAATTAGACAAGATAAAGCTTCAACCCAACCTTCACGAGAATCTTCAATTATAAGTAGTTCTGGAGAGCCCTCAGGTTCTACAGATGCGATTTTTCCTGCACCTTTTGTATCAAAACCAACACCGACACCTACCATACTCATATCCATAAGAAAAGCAAATGATTTTGACATTTCAGCGTCAATATCAATTGTTGATACAAAAGCACAATTATTAAGAGCCGCACCACCTTTGTCCCAGATAAAAGGTGTTCCCATCATCCAAAGCCCGCGACCTGGAGGCATCCATTTGAACTGAAATAGTCGTTCAGCTGCTTCTTCTGCGAGTTTGTGTGCTCGTTTTTCATCCCAAGTAATATAGGAAGAAATAGAGTGAGTTTTAAGAATTGAAAAGAAACCTTCGATTACACGAATTACACAATCCGCCCAAGTTTCTAAAGTTCCATCATATTTTTTACGAGAATAAGTACGATAGTAAGTAAATTCAGATAACCCACCATATCCCCAATTTACTGTTTTATTTTTTAGTTCTGTTTTGAATGCATTTTTTAATGCAAAATTAATCGGATTTTTTCCGGGTGCTAACATTTAGTTCTCCTTAAACACATTTAAAGTTGTTCAGATCGACTCATCGTTACTGAACAGAAGTTTATTAATTTCAATAGCTAAAAGTAAATTACCTCTATTAGATAGATGACAGTAACCTCCTAGCTGGTCATTTTTATTTACAGTAGACATCTTATTTATAAAAGTCACCCCAACTTCATTCTGGTTCGGATGATTTTTTAGTATGGAATCCATAAAATATTTTTTATGAGAAAATTTATATACTTCATGCTCTTTATTCCAAAATACATGTAATACATTTTTTTTATGTCTAGTTAATACTTCAATAAGGGCTAAAGCCTTATACAAATTTAAATTATTTTTATTTTCTTTTATTAAAGGTTTGCCTTGTCGTCTTATAGGATTTGTATGCACTAGTATGATATAATCATAGTTTAAATTATTTTTTTGTAAAATAAATGCTAGATCAATTTCGGTGCCACCACTTACACCCCATGTATCAACACTACTATTTGATAATACACCTAAATAATAAAGCCATGAAAGTTCGTGAGAAAAGTCTTTATCATACTCAGCATGTTTAGCTAAAGTAGCAAAACTATCTCCATATATTCCTATAGTTTTTTTACCGTATTCATTTTTATATCTATAAGGTATTTCGTATATTTCTGAGTTTGTAGTGTGTATTAACATTTTTTATTATTGAATACTACTGATATTATTTTCTTTAACAATTGATATTTTATCTATTAATGGATGTGTAAAGTCGTGTGAAATTAAAAATACATTTAAATCTTCGTCTTCTGATAGTACTTCAATTAATTTTTCTTTTCCTTCATCATCTAATACCCCTGTAATTTCGTCTAAAAATAGTAAATTAATACTACTTCCTCCAAGTTTAGCTAAAAGACTTCTAATGGCTAATAGAATAGCAGTCTGTATTCTACTAAACTCCCCTCCAGAAACTGTTTCAATAGGTGTATCAATTCCATTATTCGATACAATTATATTTAATTTTTCTTTGTCTAGTCTAAATGAAACTTGAAATTGACCATCAGATAATAAAGATAGATAACGATTAATTGTTACTTCTAATTCTTTAGTTAGGTTTTCTAATTTAAAAGCAACAATTCCAGACGTACTAAATGCTTTTTTCAAAATTTCAAGATTATTTACTTGATCTGATATAGAAACAATATCATTTTCAACAACATGTTGTCTACTTAAAAAATCTTCTTTTTGCTCTATTAGAGCATCGACTTTTGCATTGTGAATACCCACATTTTGATTATGAACTATTGCGTCTTGTTTTTCTTTAGTTTGTGTGCTAATTGTTGCACGTAAATCTTCAATCTGACTTTCAATATCACCAAAATTAGGATACTCAATAGGTATTGTGTCGTCAATTACTTGAGTTAAGTCTTCAAACTTTGTAATAGCTCTTTTATTTTTACGGTATTTATCTAATTCATCTTCATAGATCTCAACAGCATCTTTTGCATATTCAAGTTCTTCTTTAAGAGCATCAAGTTTAATAACAGTTTCATATAAATCTTTATCAAGACCTTTCATCAATTCTTTTGCTTGGGAATTATCAATTTTTTGCCCACAAGCATAACACGTATCTGAAGTATCAATTTCTATTAATGATTTTTCTACATTACGTTTGTGTACTGATAATTTATTAATATCATTTTTAAATTCTTCAACAGCATCATAAAGTTCTTGAGATTCTTCAGGTGCTTTCATAGATAAATCAAACGTTAATGAATCTCGTTCTTGAATGTACATATTATTCTTATCTATTTTTTTGCAAATATTACTATAATCTTCTATTTGTTTTTCTAGTAAACCTAGCTGTTTAACTAATTCATTGTCAACATCAGGAACCTCTACAATTATTTTCTTTTCTGGAATAGTTGTAGACTCTAAAAAACTTTTATAAGTGTGTAACTCTCCCTGAAGTAATACTCTATTTTTTAATTTGTCACCAAGTTTTATTTTAAGCACTTCACCTATTTTAATGTATTTTTCTAAATTAAATAAATTGATTAAGAATTTTTTACGATTAGTATCTGTGGCCTTTAAAAACTCTAATAAATCAATTGAACTTTGATATGTTAATTGAGAAAAAATATTAAAATCAAGACTTAATAATTCTTGAATACTTTTATATGTATCTAAAACTTTATGTTCACTTAAATCTTTATTGCCTTGGTAAAATGATACTTCACTCTTAGTACCTGTTCTTTTTATTTTTATACTATAAGGTTTATCATCTACAAAAAAATCTAATTCAGCCCACCAAGTTTTTACATTTGACCATCTATTAATAATATCAGCTTTTTTAATTCCTTTTATGTTTTTATTAAAAAGTACTTCTTGAAGAATAAGTGCTATAGATGATTTACCACTACCATTTGGTGCTGTTAATTGTGTTATTTTATTTTCATTAAAATTAATATTATTTTCTTTTTGCGAATAAGAAAACATATTTGAAAATTTTAAATTATTCAAAACTATCTTTGGCATATTCTAATCCCGTTAACAATTTATATTTTACCCATGAATTATATTCTTTAGTGTTTTCTAAATGTTTTTCAAGAGTATTTTCAATTTGTTTTTTATATCTTAAAGTCATGCTTCTCCATGTTAGAAAGGTTTGATAAGCGTGTCTACATTCATCTCTTAGTAATTCTGTTCCTTCTGTAAGATTTTCAGCACTTTTTTCCCATCCTGTATATTTAATTCTCTCAGGTAGATTATCATAAGCTTCATATAAAAATGTATTATCTTTCTCTCCTGGTTGTTCAGAGTCCCAGTTTTTTGTGTAGTGACAAAAAATAGGTTCTAAACTAGTAAAAGTCATAAATTTTTTATTAGTATTTATAGCATATTTAATATAATTAGGACTATCTTCCCACCAACCAAAACCTAAATCACTATAATAGTCTGGATTATGTCCACTATTTATTAATATCTCTTTTTCCCCAATAAAATTAAATAAGTAAGTTAAAGCAACTTGACTTATTGAATGAGTAAATTGTCCGTATTTAACTGCTTTTGGTAAAACTTTTTGAACTAATGTATCAAATGATAATGGTATAACTTTTTGGTTTATTTTACGATCTTTACAGTATTTAGCTGCATAAACTAAGTCAAAATCATTTTGACCATTAAATAATCTTATACTTAATACTCTAAAAGGTATTTTAAGTCTATAAAAAGTTTCAGCACAAACTTCAGAATCAATTCCTCCACTCATACCTAGAACAAATTTATGATCTTTATATTTCATTGCAAATTTAGTAACAAGATTTAGATAATCTTCTCTAATATTTTTACTATGATTTTTATATGGAGGTACTGTTATATAAGAACCTAAACTTGGAATTTCATGGTGACAATAATAGTTTTTTGAAGGACGCATCCATGTATTTGTTTGAATGTATTTCCAGTATGTTCTATTGATTGAAATGTCATACATTAATATTTAAATCTTTAAAATCTTTTATTATTTGTTTTGAATTTTTTATTTTTATAAAATCTAAATATAATTCTAATTCTTCAATAATTGTTTTATTTTTTAAATCTAATTTAGAATCTTCTACTGGTTGTGTTGCAATTTTTTTATCAAGTAACACTGAGTTTTCTATCTTTGATAATTCATCAATAGACCCTGTAACTTCATAAAGAACATGATTAATATCATCTTTTATCATTTCACCATTTACTTTAATGGTTTTTCTTACAAGTTTAGGTAATTTTAAATCAATAAAATCTACTTTATATTTAAGATCTGGAGTATCATACACGGTAATAACATTTACACCGTACTCACGTTTTTCATCTCTATCAAAAGTTACATTAAGAGGACTACCAGGATAATAAGCTGGATAATCCAAGTACTTATGAGCAAAGTGAAGATCACCGAGAAGAATAAGTTTCCAGGGACGAAGTTTCTCGAAATCATACTCTGGAGTGATATGAGGCGGTACTTCGCCTCTAATGTGCGTGACCAGAATATCCTTTCCATGTTTTCGAGTCGGTAGGTTATCCATCTGCATTTCCCCGTAAGGGAAAAATTGGAAACAAGCCCTACCTTCTTGTATATATGTATTTTTTGTAATAAGATGAACATTTGAATTTTTAATTGCATTCTCTTGAGTGAAATGCTCAAGGAATGTTTCACCTTTTTTAGTTGCTTCATGATTACCTGGTATTATATAAGTTGGAATTGTAACAGAATTTATATAAGATAAAAATAAACAAATTTCATCTGGTTCTGGTTTTTTATCAAAAATATCTCCAGCAATTATATGTACATTGCAGTTTTGTTCTAACGCAATTAATTTTCTAAAAAATGTTTTAAACCTATTAATTTGCCATTCATAAGGAACTTTTTTCTTATGAAGTAATATGTGCCAATCTGCTGAATGAAGTATCTTCATTTTATCATATATCCTAATCTAACATCAGATAGATATCCATCTGCGCTATATTTAAAAGAGTCTGGATGATGATTACCTTTAAATTTATATCCTTGTTCTTCTAAAACTTTAATTTTATCTTTTTCATCATCCCATATTGGTATTGCAACTGTTTCTATAAATTCTTTATGTAAAACATCATTTCCTGTTCTCAAATGTACTTCTATAATTTTATCTCCAATACATTCTACATTAAGAAAATCAACATTAATTATTTTATTTAAAAAAGATGGAAGCGATATTTTTGGTGGATCAATTCTTGTCCATTTAGTAAATCTTGTTAAATTATTTTCTTCTTTTTCACCAACTATTGCACAAAATGGTTCCCAAGCCCAGATAGAACCTTTAGGTTGGTTAGTTCTTTTATAATCAATAGAATAATGTGTTCCTTCAAAATATTCACACCAAAAATGACCGGGAGAAATAAATCCATGATTAATAATAAACTCATTATCAATCATAGGTCTAAATGTTCTAACTTTAGCATTAATACCCATACCATAAAGGTTGTATATAGGTCTTATAATTGCTTTAAAAAGAGTTGATGATGTGTTAGGCATAGGGACACAAGCAGGACCAGCTTTATATCCAAGTTTAAGAGCTAATTCTAGCTTATTAAAAATCCATCTATATTCAGGATATTGTTCCCAAGCTTGATAGTCTTCGTTAATCAACAACATTTCCCATAGTCATAATCTTACCAACATCACCTTCAAAAGTATATGTTCCAACATGATTTAACTTTGTATTTGGATCTAACCAAATCTCTCCTCCAAGTTTTTGCCAGCGACGACAAAAAGTATAATCTTCTGATAAATATCTATTATCATCTGGATCGTGAAGGGTATCAAAAAATGAATAACAATATTTATGAAATTTCTCATCTATATTAGAATCATTTCTATAATGTAGTTCAGGATATGCTTCTCTCATTTTGTCGAAAACTCGTCGTTTGATACAGAAAAATCCTGTTGAAGCATCTAATACTTCTACAGCTCCATTTTCGATTCTAACTTGTTTTGTAGCAGGATCAAGAAATTTAAAATTAATTGCATATTGAACAGGTAATGCTTTTTTTGGGTAAGCAGCAGCAAGAATATCTTTGTCATAAGCAAGTGCTCTTAAAATAGAGTCTACATCAAACTCAATATCTGCATCAATAAAGAATAAATGCGATGCGGTACTTTCCATAAACATTGCTGAGAGAATATTTCTTGCGCGAGTTACAAGACTTTCATTTCTTAAAGTAGTAATTCTAAAAGAAATACCATATTGCATAAATGCTTGTGATAATTTAAACATAGATAAGAAATATTGATCAGTTATCATTCCACCGTAACAAGGTGTTGCAAAAAATATCTCATGATTTCGCAATTTATCTAAATCAATTTTCGCTTGTCCCGACTCAACGTCAGTGAAAGCCCCGAAACTATTTCCGGGGCTTTCATCTTTCGTAGGAGTCACTAAATCTTGTAATGACTTCTTCATGATAGATCGTCAACTTCCTCTGTTGCTCTAAATTCATCGCCAGCATCACCAGCAAAATAAGCAGTATTTTGCATTAACCACTCTTTTTGTTCGTCATAGTTTTGCCGCTTATATATCCTATTAAGATCAAACAGCTCAAGTGCTTGTTCATCTTTTGTCAAAGCAACACTAGCCCTTGCAGGAATGCAAGTATATTTTACATTTTGAGGAAGTGGTCCTGTTTTTTCTTTTTTAATTGTAATATCATATCCAGTTTCTACATCAGCAGGGTTTCCATATTCAGGATTTGAAGCATAGTCTACAATTTGACTATAAATAGTTGATCGTAAATCGAACAGTTTTATTTGTCCATCAGAGCGATCAATGACATTACAAACATAAGAAAATTGAGGTTTATCAGAATATACTGCTTCATCAATATCTTTAAAAGGGTTAGGTGCTGAATTATCAAAGCCTTCTGTCTCTCGACTAAACTCTAAACATTCTACAGGCATTTTCCTGCCTTCCGTTGTTGTAACCCAATAACAATAACGGGGCATTACATCTCCGATGAGACGTACTTTATTATCTCCGATACCTAAACTCATTCGTTGAATTTCGCGACGTTGTCCGGTATTCTGTTTTCCTTTAGCTTTATCCCAAGCTACCATTTTATCCTCCTTGTTGAACGTTGGTTCTATGTTTAGGATGTATTCTCTGTATCCAGAGACTCGTATCTAAAATAAATAAAATCTTTATCAAAAGTTAAGTAAGGATTATCAATATCACCTTCTATAAAATTTCTTTCTATCTTATCTTCTGTATCTGACATTCTTCGCATACTTAATGCTCTTAAATAGTCTACTTTATAATGTGCTGCAACATTGTGTGTTAAAAACTTTAAATTTTTAACATAACTTTGTGCTTGTTTAGTTTTAAATGTTGAGAAGATATTTCCTTGACTAGCTTCTAATAAGCCTGTTTGAAAAAGAAATGATGGAATGTGATGTATGTTAAGATAACGTAATAATGATTGTCCTTTACTCCAACATATAGGATCATTATAATCTTTTGTTAGTCCATGTGTCAAGATTATTATTGCAGCAGGATCTTTTCGTGCTGCATAACAAATCTCGTACCAGTTAAAGTATGTAATAGCCACGACTTATATACCACTTCATTCTATTCTCTTGTTGACGTTTAACAATTGGTCCTCGTAACCAAAAATCTACTAC
>CEUT01002064.1_pt1 | contig 37463 bp, 19 predicted proteins | sample 531401 | NCBI WGS metagenome assembly CEUT01 (sample SAMEA2622821, study PRJEB7988) | marine metagenome | biome: marine biome (ENVO:00000447); feature: surface water layer (ENVO:00002042); material: "saline water (ENVO:00002010), including plankton (ENVO:xxxxxxxx)" | depth 5 m | reverse complement strand
GAGGTTTGAGTTCACTGTGCCACAACAAATACATGTCAGCAATTCCATCTGCGACGAGCAGCCTTACCACGCTCCCCTGTCCAACCTCTCGATCGCGCACAGAAGCTCTTGCGTCTCTTGGCTGCCTTAGAACCAGGCTTCAGTTTGGAGGGAGGAGTGGTGACAGCCGTCTGGAGTTTAGAACCAGGGTTCTGACGACGATACTTCTCAACACCTTTCTGAGTGAGACCAGCACCTTGGTCGGTGGGTCTCTTATGACCACCCTTAAGGGTCATACCTTCCATACCCTTTCCTTCTTCAATGTTCTCCTCTTTTGTGGAACAGTCTTTGTCACCATGGACATCACACTGTTCACCCTTAGGTGTATGATTACAAGGATCTTTCTTTTCCTGAATGGTCTCCTCATGAACAGGTGCTGTCAGATATGCCTGTGACGGGTTGAACCGTGACAGATCATAACGCTGAACCATTGCTCCAGGATAGAACTTCTGAATGCTGGTTTCAATTTGCTTTCTGTCCAGTTTTCTGATGCTGGGGAAGAACAATTTCATGTTCATCAGCTTACCTCTCCAGATGAAGAGGATTTGATACATCAGACCATTTCTGGAAGGGAGGAGTTCCTCTTTCAGACGCTTACCAGAACGAGGGTCAAGTTCTGCTCCAGTGGAGTCAAATGCTCGTTTGGGGAGCATCTTCTTCAGCTGCTTCTCGTAAGCAGCTTTCTTCTCGTCTTTCTTTCTCTGCTCTTCACCACCGTAGTATGCTTCAGTTTTCATTTCCACCTCTTCCTTCGTGGCTTTCTTCTTGACACAGTTGGGATAACGCTTTCCGAACATGGTCTTCATACCCTTCTTCTCGTAACCTTTCCAACAGGCTTCAGGAAGATTCTTTTTCTTCTCCTCTTCTTCTTTTTTCTTTTTCTTCATTGCGTCTGTGGCTGCTTTATTTCCAACAGCTCCAGCAACTCCACTTGCCAAACCACCAACAGCTCCAAGGGCCGCGGCTGTTCCTAAGGAAGCTGCGGTTATGCTCTCATTGGTTGTTTTGGATTGTTTTTTCTTTTCTTCTTCTTTCTTCTTCTTCTTTCTGTTGGCAAGAGCCATTGCACCCGCTCCGAGACCAGCGGCAGCAGCTCCACCAAGAACGGCGCCTGCTCCACCATGGTTATGAGTGATCCTATCTCCACCGAAAGGAAGATTGATCTTAGGATTGACCAACTCATCAATTTGTGTTAGGTCTTCCTTCACAGGTTTTTTCTTATCAAACTTCTTACCAATGGCTCCACCAACTTTAGAACCAAGATAACCACCAGCGATTTCACCAGCCACCATAGCAGGACCATCAGGAATCAAAGTTCCACCAAGTGCCCCAAGAGTTCCACCAATGGCAGCTCCTCTCACTTCACCCTTTCCTGCTCCCTCACTACCTTTCTTTGCATCTGCTGCCATTTTCTTACCTGCTTTAGTGGCAGCTGTGGTTCCTTTTTGGACAGCACGACCACCTTTCTTACCACCATACTTGACACCTTGTCTTACCAAAGTTCCTGCACCACCCACTCTCTCTTGAACCACATCTCCTGCTAATCTCTTTTTGAGACCTTCATCGAACATTTCATAAGACTCTTTCTTGGTCTTGTTGCCCCAGTTTTTAGCACCAACTTTACGGCACTTGACGAGAGCTCCAGAAGCATAAGCAGAAGGCCAGACTTTATAACGAGCCTTTACCTTATGGTAACAGGCATCCTTCTCACCTTCGAGAACAACCTCTTCGGTTGCGACATTCTTTGCCTTACCTCTTCTGTCGGGATTGGGGTCTTCTCTGTTCTTACGACGGAAGGCTGCCTCTTCTTCATCCTTGTTGAGATTTCTCTTCATCTTGGAGGAACCACACTTTGGTTTCGTGGTCTGACCAGGTTGTCTGGCACAAGGCTTACCTGCATACTTACCACCAAGTTGAACCCAACCGGGTTTGCCATCAGAAGACTTCGACTTGCTGAACCAGTCATGAAGTGATGAGTCACCAGACTTAGACGCTTCTTCTAAAACTTCTTCACTAATATAAGTACTCCAATATCCACCCTTCGACTCAAACCAAAGTTGTGCCCAGTCCATCGCATCGATGATTGGCCAATCTCCAAACTTCTTCTCTGCCAGGCTCTTTGCCTGTTCCCAGAGGATTTCACTTGAGGGTGCAAAGTCTTCTTCAAAACTCTGAAGACAGACTCCTGCTTCCTTCTTCTCAAGGAGTCTGGCAACAATCGGTGATGTCATCTTCTCTTACAACAAGATTCTCTTAGTATTTAGACAAATAAGACGACTTGCGACTGGCATGAGATTATGTTGTAATACCTGCTGTCACAGTCACCTGCCCTTCAACCAATTTGGAAACTGCTCCAGATGGTGAAGTTAGAAAAATGTCATAATTATGCCGACCTGGAGAAATCTTGACAGTCTCACCGGAAGTCATTGCAATCGAAACCTTTCCCGTTGATGAAGTAATTCCAACAGTAAAGGTGTGAGACTTCACAGATGTTGGATGTTTCTTCAGTTTCGAGACACCAGTGAATCCAGTCAGGTCTGAGATTGAACCATCAGTTTCCTTTGATGTAAAGACTTTCTCAAAGTCCGCTCCCTGAGGGATAATTATGTTAGTCGAGGGTGTGGCGGCCATTATTCTCTTGGTCTTTTAATTATTTATTATCCTTAGATGCCTCTTTCAGCATCTTCTGAAGTTCTGCAGTGGAACCAACAAACAGAGCGTTGTTTGTTACACTTGTTGGAGTGGTCTTTTCTTCCTCTTTTGTGACACTCTTCAGTTTTGCCTGAAGTGCCATCAGTTTGTCAGTGGCGTCAGAGACACTTTTGATCAACTGACCAGCAACTTCATAAGCTCTTGGTGTTTCACTCTCTTGTGCCAATTCGAGGATTCCATCAAGGGCCTCTTGTCCTTTTTCGATTACAGAATAAAGATTACCTCTTGTGTACTCATAATCTTTTTTGATGTCCTCAACAGAACTTTCAATTTTGTCAATCTTCTTTTCGACAATTTCTTTACTCACCTCACTGGCCTCCACATCGAAAGTGTCATTCAGTTTTTCATACTTATCACTCATAATGATTACGAGTAACTACCACTAAAACCGAAGTCATCACCGAATTGAATTGCGGCGTTGTCCTCTTTGGTAATCTTATGGACTGCTGCTCCAGAGACGTGCTTACCAGCCTTGGAATTATCCTGAGCCCTCTTGACCGTTAGAGTGTTTCCATCAATCTTACTGATAAACATCTCTTCTTGGTCAACATAGATGTAAGTACCAACCGCGAGATCTGAAGAATCTCCAACGGGAATGATCTTTGTGGTGAGATCGATGTTGTCTGAGACATATGTTGTTCCGTCGCCATCGTAATCCTTGACGGCTCTTGGAGTAACAGTGTAAGTGATGTCTCTTTCTGCACCAAGAGTGGTGTCTGCCAGGTAACCAACAGTAACCTTCTTGATGATAGATCCAGTAACGTCCTCCACAGGACCAAACAGGTAAGTTTTGGCTGTGAATGTGAGAGTGTAGATAAGTGCTCTTCTTTGATCGAAGTTGCCCTCATAGTCATCCGTCATCGTAATGTCATCCAACTGGATGGGGATGTCTCTCTTCTCTTCTAAGTTACCGAGAAACTTAACAGTAAGAGTGTAATGAGGTTGGAAATAAGGAAGGATCTGTTCAATGATTTGCAACATGTCATCGTTCAACTTCGTCATGATGTTGAGTTGAAATGTCATATTATATGGAACAGGCATATAATTAGACTTTATTTTCTCACCATCAGGAGTCTGATTGATGATCTGTGTTGTTCGAGTAGATTTACGACTTGAATCGTAAGAAAGATTTGTGAATTCAAATGACATCCTCGGGAGTGTCATCTGAATAGGCTTATTGAGGTTAGCCTCTTGCTGCATTCGAGCAAGAAACTTTTGCATCGGACCATAAGCAAGAGGAACTTTAACGATACTGAAAGTATCATTGTTCTCATCTTTGTGTCGAACCTCTATCCCGTTGAATACGGAACCAAATGCAATAATAACGGATCTAAAGATCTCATTATAAAAATACTCAAACATTTTATTACACTATTTCTTCTATTTAGAATAATTATCTGAGGGTTGGATAGATGAAGATGGTTCCACCCATTCCAGTGTGTGAAGTACACTGATAGTACAATGTGTCAGGAGCATTGAATGGAACTTCAAATTTAAGTGTTGTTCCATCATAAGCATCATTATTGGTAACTCCATCATTGTATTGAGTTCCAACGGCGCCATTCTGCGTGCTCTGAATTCTGAATGGATGAGAATCCATGTCGTTCACAAACTCATAAACATTTCCTCTTGCCAGATAGAGGTCAGGATCATCAGTGGTTTGTGTGAAACCAATTCCAGTGAAAGTATAATGATCTGAATTGTTAGCACCCAGAGTCCACTTACCATCAACCAGTTGTGATCCATTTCCATAGAAGTCTGTAGCCTCAACTGAGGTTACTCCAGTAACAATACCAAGAGTAGTGATACCAGTAACGACAAGAGTATTTGCTCTAACTTCAGCAGTAGAAACACCTGCTGAAGAAATTGTGGTAATACCAGAAGCCGTAGTTACAGTTACATTATCTCCAGCTTGAATCAGTGTAGTGATTCCTGTCAGGTTTGATCCATCACCAGTTACATCACCTGTCAGGTTACCTGTCACATTACCAGTCAGATTACCAGTCAGATTACCTGTCAATGTGGTTGCAAAAACATCAACGACACCAAGGGAAGTTGCACCAGTAATGACACCAAGTGTGGAAACTCCAGTAACCACCAATGTGTTCGCACTGACTTCTGCTGTTGATCCTCCAGTAATCGAAGCGTTGATGGTTACATTTCCGGTTGAACCCGAAAGTGTAACGTTGGTCCCAGCTGTAAGTGTGGTGACAATTCCAGAAGGCAAGGTAGCACCATCACCCAGAAGAGTGTAAACCTCAGTAAAGTTGTCGTTTGACTTCTCAGCACTGACTCGCAGGGAATCTCCTGTTCCATCATTTGCTGTTGTTCCAATGCCAATTACCTGTTTTGCCATTTTCTGTGGTTACTCCTTGCTAAGTTATTTATTCAGGGCATCCCAAATGGGTTTGTTTCTGAAAAATCGATAATCGAATCAGCTTTGGTTTCAATCGTATCGTTGTCTGCATATGCTGAGACTTCATCAAACTCACTAGTCGAACTGAGAACATAAACAGCTCCAGATTCATTACCAGTGATCCTCTCACCATTTGTAAACGATCCATCAACAATGGAAACTTCCAACTTGTAAGTGTCCGAGTTCCACTCTTTGACTCTTGCTGTTGTTCCAGAAGTTGAACCAGTGACGATCTCATTGAAGATGAATCTTCCCACTCCTGTTCCTGTCTCAAATCCAACAGGACCAGCGATCGTAATCGTTGGGGGATCCTGATAACCTACGCCACCGTAAGTAACGTAAATTCCAGTGACGATTCCTGCGGAGTTAATGACACTCAGAGCTCTTGCTGCCTCTTCCCCAGGGATGTCTGTGTCATCCACTGTGAGCTGATCAGAGTCGCATGTAATTTGATCACTATCACAAAATACATTATCAAGTAAAGGATTACTAAACGTGACAGTTGGTGCTGTTGTGTAACCAGCTCCACCATCAGTAATAGTTATAAATTGGACAGAACCTGTACCAATGCCCGCGACTGCTTCCGCACCAGATCCACCCCCTCCACTAATCGTAATCCACGGAGCTTGTGTGTACCCGCAACCTGCGTTAATGAGGTTAATAGCAGCAATTTTTCCACCATACTCTCCATTGCAATTGGTATAAATGTTAGTGATCGAGGCAACCCCAACTGCGTTATCACCAGTTGGCGAAGAGGAGATTCCAATGTAAGGTTGGAAATCATAACTGCCACCCATGTTTTTGATGGTAATGTAGTTGATGGCTCCAGAAGTACAGATTCCAGCTGTGGCTGTTGCTGTCCTTCCCACACCCAACATGTTCAGTGTGAAGATGTGACCAAGTTGTTCGATCGACTCATCAATCTCTGAGACATTGGTATCGAGAACCTCGTCCTCCAGACGGAAGAGTTCACACTTCAGTTGATAAACATATCTCTCTTTAAGTTGGTAGAAAGGTTGTTCGTGTTCAACAAACTTAATTTCAAATAATCGATCCCCAAGAGGGAACCAAATAAGATCACCCTCTTTAGGTCGATCGGTGAGCTCCATATCAGGAAGATCCTCCATCAAAGGACTAATATAACTCTCAAACCTTTCCCTTGAAATGGTGATTTCTAAATCATCCAGTCCTTGAATTCCAAACTTGGAAAGAATGTCACCCTGACCACCATAACCATCATAAGATTCAACATAAGCCTCTAGAGGATAAGCGTTGTTAAATTCAGATTGGACAACTTCTCTAATGACTGTGTTGGTTGTCGCGTAACTTCTTGGCAAGTAATAACACTCCACCCCATGCATTTGGATGGTTTCCGTCATCAGAGACTGAAGAAGACCCTGCTCTGATGAAGTTCCGTTTAGAAAGAATGGATTTAGCATATCTCAATCATCCAATAAAGTCCATTGGAGGCAACTCGTAAGTATTGGACATCTCCTCTCTAATTGCATCGAGTTCTCTTTGAGCATCATCATAAATTGCTCTTCCGTTGAACTCAATTCCACCGGGAAGTTTAACTCCTTGGAACTTGATAAGATTTTGACCCCATTGTCTCTTAATCAGAGATGTGAGATATTTCTTCAGGAATGAGTCATTCCAAACTCTTGAATATTCATCTCCGTCCATTGCTCTGAAGCAATCAATAATGAGGAATTCACCAACTTTCAATTCACTCCAATCAACATCAAGATACATCCTGTCTAATCTTTGATTGAATCTGATTTGTTTGTGGGTGTTCAGGAGAAAGTTCATTGTCTCCAGATAACTCATTGTCATTGAATATGATGTAAGATCATAACCACTGGCATTACCATAACCACCCCAAAGACCAAAAACGTCATTGAGCATGAATTGATATTTCACATTATACATTCCGTTACCCAGTGTGGCGTTATATTGGAACACCTTATTGATTCCAATAATGTCTGGGGCAACCTGTAAGTAATTACTATTCTCATAGTAGGTGAATGTGGTTGCAGTCCCCACAATGGTGGTGGTTGCGGATGTGGAGGCAATTCCAACAGTTCCAGATCCGTTTGAAGGAGCTCCCGGTGGTCTTGCTCTTCCTCTGTCTACATCTTCTTGTGTTACCTGATACTTCAAGTACACCCTAGAGACACCATCAAAGTGTCTCTCTTGAAAGTACTGAAGGGCATCATCAACCAGGTCCTCAACTTGCTCTTCAGCAACATTGATCTCAAGGACAGGGGCTCCCAGCTTCCTCAGGCAATAGTCGATAAGTTCTTGTCTGGTAGAGGGTTGAGCCATTTATTTACTCTTACTATTTTTACTATTTATCAAGAGCCTTTCTAAGTAAATCCTTTATCTCTCCAATGTCATTTTGGAGAGATTCAACCTTAGTTTCCAGATCCACTAGTTTCTCTTTTTCTGAAAGTTCCTTGTCTCTTCTGGCAATGTAGGCTTGATAACCTGTCTTGTCAATGTTGACAATTGAACCGTTTCTCTTATCCCGCACCAGGGCGGGATCACCTTCGACTGGGATGTACATTATGCAAGTGCAGTAACTCTAAAGTTTCTTATAATTGGACAGATTGAGGAGTTAGTAGAAGAACCAATAATTTTGATTCTAAACTCACTGAATGGAGTCAAGTTCTCAACTGTAAACTTAAATTCCTTGAAGTCTTTGGCCTTTGGTTTTGTGACAAGTCTATCACTCTTTGGAGTCTTAGTGTCAGGATTACCGTTGTTAAGTGCGCTGTTCAGGACTTCTCCATTAGGACCAATGTTTCCATACCCAGGGAAAGGAATAAACACAGTCTGGTCAACAGGAACTCTCTGACCTGTGGCAAAGAGAACTCTAACATCATTAACCTGTGAGATGTAAGCGTCAAAAAGAACTTGAATCGATGTTCCAGGGTTCTCCAAGTTGATCAACTTGGTTACATAGAAGAATGAGTTAGGATCATCCTCTGTTGTGTTGACTCTGAAATCTGTCGCATAATCTGAGATTGGTGCATTTGTTCTGTTATGAATAAAGATAGCGCTTGAGGAAGAAAGATCAATTGCGGGAGAAAGGCGGGTAGATCCTGTCTCCAGTTGCATATTGTAGGTGAACGATTTGTTATTGGGAAGTGAAGTGAGGAAAGTGTTCTCGTTCTCCACTGAGTAAACCGCTCTTGGATCATCAAACCAGGTCTTTGTGTTGAGAGTTGATCCAACGAATCCCTTATCAACGAACGATGGTTGAGTTCCATCAACAGATGTTCCAGAAGTCGTTCTAACAGATGAAGTGATTGTTGTTCCTTGGGGAATAATTGAATTAATCTTAGGAACAATGCAATTGAAGGGAAGGTTATAAGTCGATCTTCCGTTAACTCCACCACCCTTCTTAGTCTCTGCAAAGTAGAGAGGAGGGAATGTAGATTGACCCTCACTCCTGTTGACACCATTCGAACTCATGTCAATCTTGATATAGTAAGAGTCAAGTGTGATTGGTCTAATGATGTCAGAGGTTGTGTTGAGAGAGTGTGTCTTATTGATTCTTCTCAAAGAAACACCATTCAACTCATACTTAGTAACTTTATCAGACTTCTGATGGATCTCAACCTTAGTATTATCAATTCCTCTGGTAATTCCAGTCAGGTTGTCTCCACTAACACCCTCGTAACTGATAATCTCTTGTCCGATCTTAACATAACCAGGGTTAGTGGCACCAACAGCAACTTGTTCGAATGAAGTGAAGCCAGCTCCAGCAGAAACATTAATATTGCCAGTGGCATTAACACCATAGTCAGATGTAAGAGTGATCTTAGATCCACTTGGTGTGATGCCAGAAAGTACAACTCTGTTACCTTCATTGTACATTCCATGGTTTCTGTGCCAGACCTTCATGTAAACACCTTCATCCTTCTCATGAGGAACGATGATTGGGTTCGATGGGACAACACCTCCACCATTGAGTTGAGTGGTTGTTCCAGCAGTACTGACATACTCAAGGTCATTACCACCGATTGCGTTGAAGTTACCTTGGACACCATCCAAAAGGAGTTGGTTATTTCCACTGATGGTTCCAACAGACAATCTCATTCCAGAACCAAGGTTGTCATTTCCAATAGTGATCGGAGTAAGAACATCACCAACTGCATAACCCTCACCACCAGCACTGATCGTTGCCGCCAGTGCCACTCCATTCTCAATCGCAATGTTTGCTGTCGCGTTCAGACCACTTCCTGTGACAGAAGTAAGAGCAACTCCAGTGTAGACAAAGTAAGAAGAGGAAGGAGTGAATCCAGCACCAACATTATCAAGACCGAGAGCTCCAGAAGCAGCACCACCATAACCTAAGAAGTTACCAGTTGCTCCAGTGTTCTGCTGTCTAATTGTAAATCCAGGCTGAAGACCGGTGTCTGTAATTGTGGTTGTGTTGAGTTTGACCTTTCTGGACTTCATTGTGAGAGCGTTGGGATCAAGTTTCTCAAGATCCTTAGGAAGGTTTTGATTGAACAACGAGATGTCACCATTCTTTACAAACTTACATCTACGGAGTTCAAACTTGAGATCCTCATATTGACTTGGTGTCCAGGTTGAACCATTTTGTGACTTGAACAGAGATCCAAGGAGAGGTTGTTCCGTAACAATAACCTGGTTCTGTTCTCCACCAGCGCTGCTGGCAACATCTGCCTCACCAAGACGAGAAATCCAAACAATAAAGTTTGTTGATTGTGACATCAGAACAAGACAATACTCCTTACCACCTGCAAGGTAAACAGGAGATTTCAATTGAATTGTTGTTGGAGTCTGACCATCTTCAGAAGTAACAATATCCGCTCCAGAAATAATGGTTTCAGAATAAGCCAGAACTTTTTGTGTTGGAGTTCCGAGCTCTACCTCTCTGATTTGGAAGGTAACAGTCGATGTCTCATCAGTCTGGAAGAAGAAAACATCAACAGAATTGACATAGATACCGTTCGTCTCCCCAACAAAGAAGGTTTGAGCGAGCGGGTCCTGTTGGTTCTCTTCGATAATGACCTCTTCAATTTCAACAGTCTCAATCTCAGTCGATGAGTTAGTGTTGACAGTTTCGAAGGTATCACTGTCTGTGCTGGTTGTGGAGGATGTGTCAGTAAGTTCTCTGTTTTGAGTGAACTCCTCAGTCTCAAATCCAACATTCTGCAGAGACAGAGTGGTTTCCTGAACACTATCCAGGTCACCTTGAGAGTAGAAGATGTGTTCTGCAGCTGTCGTTAAGGAACCTTCAAGTTGACTGTTGGTAGCACTACTTGTAAATCTCCAAGTGTTTCTGCCATTTTCAAATGTGGGGTTGGCGGGATTATTTGGATCAGGTACTCTGAAACAACCTTGGAAAGTTCCAACATCATCAGTGATGAACCTGAGGTCACTTACAGTTGCTTGAGCGCCGGAGGTACTACCTCTCAGTCTCATTCCTTTGGCAATAAATCCAGCGAACTGGTTCTGGTTGATGTTCTGAAGGGAATTAGTGTCAACATTCAGAATGGTAGACGAAGGTGAGTACGTTGCTGGAATGTCATTTCTTTCAGGATCGTACATGTTCTGATCATAACGATCAGTTGGATTGTTGAATGCTCCATACTTATGGTTAGAAGCAGCAACTCTAAATGTGATGAATGGAACTGTTCTGTCGTCCTCATCATCCTGCAGTGAAGATGGCATCACACCCTCAACTGTCTCACCAACCTGGAAAGTTCCCTGTTGCATGTCAATTTCAATCAACTTAGGAGTGATGTATCTGTTGAGATCAACACCATCGAAGAAACCATAAATGCGAGTGAATGGTTTCATTCTTGTCGCAGTCGTTTCGATGTTTCTTGCTCTCAGGAAGTGAATGATTTCTCTGTCAACAATAGATTCACCAAGGGACTCGGTTTGTGTTGTCTCGTTGATTGTGATCTGTTGGCCTGTTCTCTGTTGATCAAGGCTAGTGGTAATTTCACTTCCAACACTAACTTCTGTTTCAAACTCAGTGGTTGTGGTGGTAGTTGTTGTCGTTGAAGTTGTGTTACCAGAAGTGTTTGAGTCATTGTCAGTTTCTGAATTTGAACCTATCTGGTTGGTGCTAATATTAACATCAAGTTCTTGGTTAACATTAACTCCAGTGGTCTCCCAAGAATCCCAGATAATTGGAGAAACACCAGTTCTGTTTCCATCAGCATCCGAAGTGACTTCGGCACCAGTGGCAGCTACCATTGAGTCGAACAGATCATTTTCAAATTCAACATTATGTGGTTCCAGTGTCTGAGTGTCAATCCAAACATCGGTCTCCGGAACAAGAGCAACAGCACCAGCGTAGAATGTGACAAGGAACGGAGTTACATTCTCAACACGAGTTCCAAATGGTTGCCGAATATATTCAACTTCATCAAAATCGAGTGTAATTACATCACCAGATCTGACAATATTGTTTCCAATGATTTCAGCAAAGGCTTCATCAATATTAGGATCTTGTCCTGGCTTCAGACCAGGCTCAAGACCAATTGCTGTTGTGTAATGGCATGGTCTCATTGATCCACTCTTCGTATCAACACTGTTTTTGAATCCAATGTTGGTGTCCTGAGGGAGTGTAGTGGAGAAGTTATCAACGAAGATTCCAGACTTAAATCTGTTATTTCCATTGGCATCAGGAATAAACTGACTTGTTGCATCTTGCTCAAGAGCGTTCAGTGAAGTGTAATATTCAAGATTAGAGATCCTTGTTTCGAGCTTTGCGATATCACTCATCTGATATCTCTTATGCTCAATAAACTTAATCTTGGCGTTGTTTGTGTTATAAAGATAAGCAGGAAGTGTGATATTGGCAATTCTCATTCCACCATTCATTCTCTCAGGTGGCTGAGGATTTTCATCAGGATTACCATATCTGACAGTCAGAGACCCATCTCTTCCACAGTAGATCGAATCAACTCTGGGAAGATAGAAATCATAAGAGATTGTAATCGACTCTTCAGTTGCAAGAATGTTCTTAGAGCTGTGTTGAGTTGAGGAACCATTGAACTCTCTCCCCTTAAATTCAAACGGAGATCTAGAACCTTCGGTTACTGTAAAGTTATTGACTCTCGGTCTCGCATCGATCATGTCTGTGAGACGGAATCCTCTGAATGAGGGAATCTCCCTCCCATAATCAAAGTTCTTATAGGAGTCGGTTAGTGTGATATCTCCAGTGTCCTCAGAGTCATACTCTGCAGCCATGAAGTAAACAATAATCTTCTTATTGGGTGCATCAACATCAGGCTTTCTGATGATTCTAGCGTAATCATAGAAAGTGGCTCTCTGACCTTGATCGAGTTTAAAGTCACCGGAGATTCTCTGGTCAGACTCTGTGGTAGATGAAACCGTTGCCGTGACATTTGAACTTTGGAACTTTACAGTCTCACCCTCAACAAGAGTCGAGGTGTTCAGATAACAGAAGTTGGAACTAATGTCATTCTTATTGACGAGAAGTGTACAAACAGCTCCACTCTCTTCACCAATAAACTGCTCACCAACAATCAAATCACCTGTTGTTCCAGATTCCCCATCAATTCCACCAAGGACAACAACAGGAGCTTCCGGGTCATCAGTCCCATTTGCTTCATAGATGGCATGAACTTTGATGACATCTGGTTTGTTCAGACAGATGATCTTATCCTGAACCCTTGTTCCAAAGGCGTAGTTACCATAAGTAAGTCCATCATTGAAAGTTCCATCACCAGTTCCAGAACCTTCGACATTAGACTTATCAATAATGAGACTCTGAACGGGGAGCTTGACTTTCTCTTTGGCTGTGACCTTAATCTTCCTCAGTGTTGCAACCAATTGACCAGAACCACTTCCACTCAGGTTCTTAAATGTCAGAGATGAACCATCAGCAGAGATGGTAATCTTGTCCGCCGAGAGAACTTGAACTGCACCATTCTGCATGACGATGGAGTACCTCTCCTCATCAAAAGGAAGGAATGTTTCATTGATACCAGCGGAAACTGTGTTTGTCTGACCATTAGTGACTGTAACATCAAAATCTCGTCTGACGATTAGATTTGCATCAATAAGGTCAGTCGATTCAATATTCCTCTTAGGAAACACACTGAAGAGTGTGTTGTTGGGACTTTGGTTTCCACTTGAACCGACGTTGGCGAGTTTGGATTCAATGATTCTGAAGTCAGTTACTTCAATGTTGCCTGAAGGAAGACTTCCATCACACACACCAGCAACATCCTGTACCGCGGCTAGGCTGAGCTGGCTGGTACTTACATTACTGACTCTATTGATAACAGGAAGATCTCTAGCTGGATCTGTGTATGAAACTAAGTTATTTGATGTTGAAATTCCAGGCCAAGTGAGACCAGGAACAGTAACTTTACCAGCAGAAGAGACTGAAGCAATTCCAATAAACTGTTTGTTTTCCTGAATGACATCAGCAGTAAAGGTGGAGATTCCACTTTTGCCCCTCACTGACTTAATGTCAGAGAGTTCATAGTTGACAACATCAACAATAGATCTGGCGTTCTCATCAACTCCATCGAACTTGATCTGTTCACCAATGTGGAATTCACCCTTTACATCAGTAATCTTCAATGAAGTTCCACTGCTGACACTCGCTCTCAGGAAACCAGTCGCTCCACTGGATTGACCCTCAACAAAAGTGGGAACATTGAGTGTTACAGCTTGGTTTACTGTCAAGAAAGTGTAAACCTCAAGATCCCAAAGAGACAGGTCCCACTTATTGGCAGAAGGGTTCGTAGCATCGTAAGAACCACCCTCAAGATCGAAGTCATAAATTCTTGCTCTTCCAATTTCAGTTCCAGGATTAGCAAGAGGATTAGAACCTTTTCTTCTGTTTCTAAGAGAAAGCTCATAAGTTGTGTCAATACCAAACTTTGGATTTCCTGTTACATTGTTAACATTGAACGAGGGCCCGAAACCAAAACTGATTGATTGGTTTTCTAAATTCTTTGTGGTTCTTGGTTTATTGAAGTCAACAAGAGTGGTTCCAAGAATCTGAACTCTGTATCCAGAAACATAAGCAGTTCCAGGAGAAATCTTATAGACACCAAGATCATCTGAGGGATTCTGTCCACTTGCTGTGACTTGTCCAGGAAGATAAACACCTCTGTTTCCAATTTGATCGTTGATACTATCCTTCACAGAAGTGATGAATTCCTTCACATAATAATGACCAGACTCCTCAAAGGTTCTCTTGGCCATCTCATCGCCAAGAATGTTATATTGTGTGTCATCATTTACTGTTTTCAGAATTCCATCCTGAACTTCAGCAAGTTGAACAAAGTTGGAGATTGTTTCGTCTTTCTTCTTCTTGATCAGAATTGGAGTAATTTTCAGTCTGTCTGCACCAGGTGCTGTGTAGTTATTGAATCCCTTAGAGTTGTCTCCAAGGGAAGGATCAACATCTGCACTGATAATCTCCTCAAGAACATTGAATCCAATCTGAAAACTAGGAGTTCTGGAGTTCTGACTGAGAATGATCAACTGCTCTTCAACATTGACGAAGTAACCTCTCAGGAAATAAACACCAGGAGAGATTGCCATCGCTGCTCCCGAAATGTTGGATTGTTGAACAATCGAACGAGCAAAACCATCACCAGAAGGAATGAATGTAGTGGCATATGTGATTGCCTCGTCTGTCAACAGAACTTCATTGTCCAGGAAAGTCGAAACCTCGGCATCAGTGTTGCTCGATGCAATATAATTGACATAGATCGTGCAGTTACCAAGTTCAGATTGCTCATTAGTAATATAAGTGATGACTTCTGCGGTAACACCACTGGTTGCACCAGTAATCTTCTTGCCAATGAGTTTATCAAGATATAAAGTAACAGGAATTCCAAGGTAACTGGTCTCAATCTGAATTCCCTTAAAGTTATTAAGATAACTCAGGTTTCCAGGAATGACCTTTGCACCCTCTTTGAAGATATGATTACCGAACTGTTCGATCTGATTCTGCAGGATCGATTGCAACCCCGTAAGCTCTCTTGCCTGAACAGGATAAGCTGGTTTGAAAAGAACCTTGTGATAGTTACTTTGAGGATCAAAATCGTCAAAGTAAGGAGCAACATTGAGATTAGTTTCCTGTGGCATGATTTCTTATTAGAATTGCAAGATGATCTTTATGTCTTCCTTTTGAGATGAAGATCTCGTAATTGGTGGTCTATTGTCAACATAGACAATATTTCCCGAATACTTCTTCACTTCTGGGAGTGAAACTCCATTTATGAAGTTCTGTCCAAGGTAGTATGTTCTGTTATTTAGGACTGTTGTGATACCCTGAAAATCATCTTGAATGTCGAGGGCAACCGATCCACCATTAATTGTAAGTGACCCTCCAGTTGCAACGGAAGAAGTGAATCTGAACTCTTCAAACCCATACTGAGGACTGGTGTTATCAGATCCGTCTGTGTTGAAACCAGCATTGGTTCTGTTCTGCCAATACTTCAGAACTCCAGTTGAACCATCATAAGAAATAACTCTACCAACCGCAGTTGAAGCAACACCAACTGTTTGTGTAATGAAAGAGTCTGCTGTAAAAACGGCTTCACTGTATCCAGTTCCGACAAGTTTCAGTGCATAAACCGCACTTGCCTTATCTTTGGTGAGGAGAGTTGAAGTTCCTTGTTCGATTGGATTTTCACAAATTCCAATTCTTGCAAACTCGTTTCCTGTGATGAAATCTGGGTTTTCAGTATCGTTCTCAAATCTAGCATAGAACAGAACCTGAAGAGCTCCAAGTTCTCTGTAAATGTCAGCTCCATGTCCACCATTGGGAGGGATGATGACATCAAATGCAGCTGCGGTTGAACCAGCGGGAATTCCAACTTCAGCAAGGTCAAGAGTTCCGTAAGTGTATCCACTACCACCATGAGAAACAGTAACCGTCTCAACCTCAGAGTCGTTATTGATAACAACAGTGGCTTTAGCACCAGTACCATCACCCTTGATGGGAACTCCAACATAAGTCAAATTAGCAGTTCCAAGACCAACTCCTCTGTTTCTGATCTTGATAATCTTCAACTGACCACTTGTGCTTGCGTTATCTCTAACGGCAGCATCAGTTGAATTAGTTTGCCACTCATCTGGAACAGGAATATAATCAGTTGTATCAAACCTAACAGCTTGAGATGGTTTGATTGTGTAAAGATACTTCCAAATGTAACCATCACCACTGGAACCAGCAGCTCTTGGCTCCAAGTCAGTGAAAGTTGGTTCATCCAGTGAAGGACCACCTTGAAAGTTGTTCTCTGGAGAAGCGTTATTGTCGAGACAGATGTAAACCCTAAAATCACTGTTCAACACATAGTAGTTTGCATCATAGATGTCAAACGAACCAGAAGGTTGTGAGGGATTGTCACGATCGATGTCGTTCCTCCACATGTCATAAGTGACACCAGAAGTCCAAGTGACTTTCTTGACAACCTGTGAAATGTCGGCATCAGCGATCTTCTTCATCGCGATCATTGTGTCCCAATAATCGTTAGATTCGTCGAGGTTATCCTTCGGTGTGGGTGGTTGGTCCGGCCAATCCGAAGAGATCTCAGTAGCGTTAGGGAGACCAATCCAAGCGTAATAAGAATTGCTTGTAGTCTGAACTCCAGAAACAAAGTTCTTGGCGTTCAAAATTCTTAGTTGGTCAGTAATTATAGCTGCCATTTGTTAGTGGATTTTTACTTATTTAGTGGGGTTTTAGATGCCTGCTGCATCAAGTCTTGCGAGGATGGCTGCATTTTGTGCTTCCAGCTCGGCAATTCTGTCTCTTTGTCTCTTTACAAGGTTGGTCAAGACTGCTCCAACTCTCTCATAATGAACAGAAGACGGACCTTCTTTGTCAAACATAACAAGTCTGGGATCAACCTCAGCCAACTCCTCAGCGATAAATCCAATGAACTCTTCATCGGCAGGTTCCACAAGTGCTGGGTTACCTTGAATTGGATTATAAGAAATTGGTCTTGCCTTCTCAAGGAAGAGATCACAATCAAAATCAGTCAAGTCGGTGATGTTTGTCTTCCACTTCCGAGAAGAAACTTGTCTTCTCAGCTTACCAGAACTGGTAACTCTAACATCAGATCCACCAGATGTGGCATTCTCCCAAACTCCTTCAAATTCGACATATCCTTTACCGATTTGTTCAATGGCAGGTCTATTACCAGGTGAAGTTCGGTTAAAGATTTGGAAGATTGGACCATCGGCCTCGGATCTTCCTTCTGGATAGAATTCAAACTCATTGTCACCAGAATCGGATTTAATCTTACCTCCCCTCACTTCTAACTTTTCACAATCTAGCCTGTCAGTAACAAACAGGTCATTATTATCACTGGTCCTGAAGCAGGTTGTTCCATTCTTCTGGAACCTGATCTCACCGTTCGATGCATTGAAGATTGTATCAGTTCCATTAAATCTAATATTAGAGTCTTCACTAGTTCCAAAACGAAGTCTGACATTATCTTTGAAGAGCATTTCAGAACTACTGCTCATGGTGATATCACCCGAGAAGGTGATGTTACCAGAACAACTGTCATTCGCATTACTGCGAAGGAAAGCAGAGGAATCAAGGTTGTCTAACTTTCCAGCGTTTGTTGCAAAATCAGCATTGTCTGCGTTAGTTGCATTAGTGGCGTTGGTTGCATTTGTCGCGTTAGTTGCATTAACTGCATTAGTTGCATTGGCGACAGTGCTGGAAGTAAGTGCAATGGTTCCATTGGAGTTGGGGAAGGTGTAAGTTTTATCGGTAGACAGAGATTCAAAACTCAGTACACCTTCAATGGTAGTCTGTCCAGCCTTGGCGAAACGATAAGTGCCGGATCCACTGTTACCACGGAATCTGATCTGATCACTAGAAGAATTACCAATGATAACATTACCTCCTCCATCACCAGGAAGAAGATTCAAATTATGACTACCCGATCCAGGTCTTACAGTCCAGTTGGCAGCTGGACCAGTAATTTGGGAACTTTCAATCTTAAGCCAATTATTGGTTCCACCATTATTCATAAACTGGAAGTAGGTGGCTCCATACCAAGAAGCAATGTCACCATTAGTTCTCCAATAAACCTCACCTTCTTGGTTCTCTAAGTGAACAATGGCTGCATTGTTAGATCCCTCATAAATGTGAAGTCTCTGATCTGGATTTTGAGTTCCCAGTCCCAATCTGTCTTGGCTTGCTTTATAGAAGAATGTTCCTCCATCAACTGAGAGATCTCCTCCAATGGTGGTGGCAGTACCAACTGTCAATCCCTGATCGACGTTAAAGTAACCAGAGACGTTATTGAACTGAGGGAATGTTCCCTCCACATCCAAGTCTCCAGTGATTCTTGCATCACCAAAAACATAGAGTGGAACATCTGGTGTGATGGTGCCAATGCCCAGATAACCATTAGAGTGAACCCTAACTTTCTCTGAATTGTTAATCTTCCAAGTGTGAGTGCTTGCTCGTGTCTCAGCAATCACATAAGAACTATCTTCAAGATCTCTGTGGTCAATTCTGTTTTTCTGTGAAGATTGTCCAGGTAGAATTCTTACAGTCTCATTTCCACCATTGGAGACAACAAGTTTCGCATCAGGATTGGTGGTGCCGAGGCCAACATTTCCACCATTCTCTATACTTACAAGATGATTTGTGCTACTTACATCACCATTGTAGAAATCATAATGGTCAGCTTGGAGAACGAGAGGATCATAAACTGATCCAGCTCTGTTATAAGAGATGATCGATTGTTCTCCAACACCACCCCTGTCAGCCTTCACCTCAAACGAGTGACCACCACTTCTTACAGCGAGATCATTATTTTTCTCTGTGGTTCCAATTCCAACATAATCAAAGAATCCACGATCAATGTCAATCCTATCAGCAAGATCAATAGTAACATTGTCAGACTGACCACTGAACTCAAGGTTGGTGCTGCCTGGTTTAACGTTGGTTACGATTCCCGCATAGACATTCGTGCCATCTCCAACGATGTCATAAAGTTCGTTGAAGTTGTCATTAATAATGTCTCCACCATTTCTTATCGGATCACCAGTTCCGTCATTGGACGATGATCCGAGATTAATTGTTTGCTTTGCCATTACTTCGGGTCTCTAACTACTGTTTGATCCTCAAACTTTATTTATCCACTGTAATCTTGATACTCTTTAAAGGCGAGACGGTTCTGTCTGGTAATTAAAGGACAGGTGCTCAAACCAGCAGCTCCATCATCACCAAAATATGTGTAAACCTGAGGAGTAAATCTTGGACCAAGATCAATCTTACCCCAACTGAACTCTCCAAGATCTGGATTCGTGAAGATTACTCCAGCAAGAACAACTCCATCATCATTATCAAATTTAATAACAGTGGTGCTAAAGTCAGTCTGATCTGTGTCAAATGTGATTGTTCCACCAAGAGAAACTCTACTGAAGACACGAACAACAGCGGTGGTTCCAACACCAGTGACATTGGTTTCAAGATGTTGTGTGGAGTCAACTTGCCAAACACCATCCAAGTAGGGGTCGGTGACGCAAATGATTGTTTCATTGTCTGTCATTCTGGGTTGCATTCTTCTTTGTTGAACCAGAGCTCCATTGGTTTGACTCAGAACAAAGAAGTCACCAGTTGAAATTCCACTAATTGATGTTGCGGATGTTCCAACAATCTTCTCATCTCTGAGAGGAGAATCAACAGGAATGTAGAAGTCAAAGAGGAAGAAAGCCTCATTAGCACTCAATGTGGTCAATGCCATTCCAACAATTTTACCATTATCACCATAATAAGCTTCAACATCAACCTTCTCACTGACAACCTTAGGAGGTTCAATGAGGACGTGAGGAACTCTTGTGTAACCAACACCAGGATTTGTCACCGTGATTGACTCAATAACACCGTTCGAAACAACTGAAGTCGCCTCAGCTCTTCCTTCGGTTCCAATTCCAGATGGAGTTTCAAATGTAATTGTTGGAGCTTGAGTGTAACCAGATCCAACATTGTTGATAATCACATCAGTGATCGTTCCATCGAACGCCAACAGAGCTGTTCCAGCTGCACCAACAACAACAGTTTGAGTGTTGAATCTTATACTATTCTGATAATCAGGTTCTAAAGGAGTTGCGTTATCCTCATTGACCGCGTTAAACATTGGTCTCAGATGATCAACATAAATTTGAGTCGAACCAAGACCAACGGACTGAATCACAGTTGCTGTTGGGAAGAGAGATGTCTCAAAGAGTTCTCTGTCTTTACCAGCGACAGTTCCATCAATGACCTTGTCAACTGTGGACTTACACCAATTAACAGGTCTAAGCAATCCACCAGTCGGATCGATTCCAGGACCAGTGTAAGGTGTGGTGTTGACAAAGTCAGTGGAAGGAACAAGAGAAACAATTCTCGGATCCTGGCCAGCGATAGAGATGGTCTCATCACGATATCTTGGAATCTCAAGAGTGTCACCACGTTGAACTGTCTTAGGAACTCTGGTGAATTTGGTGTCTAATCCAGGAGTTCCCTCAAAGAAGAGAATCAGTGAATCTTCACCTGGTTCTGGTGCCTTTGTAAAGGTAATGAATGAGCCACCCTTAAAGTTATAAGCAACTCCTGGTTCTTGGAGAACATTACCAATAAAGACAATCAGAGTGTGATCCAGGTCAATGTTGACTCCCTTATCTTTATCAATCGCGGAGTACTCTCCTTCCAACAGAAGTGGGAAAGAAGTACGCTTACCATCAAAGAACTTAGTGATAGAATCATAAACCTTAAGACCACCAACAGACCAACCATTAAAACTTTGATCTTTGATTGACTCAACTTCAAGTTGGAACTCATTGAATGTGACAGAGGTGTCTGTGGGAATTCCAGTTGTTCCACCAATCTCAACGGTCAGTTTTTCCAAATCTCTATAACCATATCCAGATCTGCTAAGAACAAAGTTAATAATGCTGGAACCCTGTCCGACAACAATATCAACAACAGCACCAGTTCCTACTCCAGTGGTTGTTTCATCACTGTAGATCAGAGGAATGTTGGTGTAATTGAGAGGTGCATCGATGACAACTTCAGGTGGATTGGTGGATGTGTAACCAGTTCCTGGGTTGGTGATCGCGATGCTCACAATGTGGCCACCACTGACGGCTGCTGTTCCAATAAATTCAATGTTTGGAACACCATCACTGTAGGTCTGAACACCGACATTGATGAAGGTTTGAATTCCAGGACGGTAACCAGAACCAGAGTTTCCAATGCTGATGGAAGAGATGGTTCCCAATCCAGAAACAACTGATGTTCCACCTGCGGAAACCAAGGGTTGATAACCAAGACCCTGAGTCATTCCAAGTGACACAATAACTCCACCAAGGGGAAGACCAGCTCTGTTTGGATCATAATCAAGAATATCAGAGGTTCCAAAGAACTGAATATCGGTGTTACTTCCGTTCTCAAATATTGTGTAACTAGACTTCTCATAATCCGTTCCACCAACACTAATTGGGTCGGGTTTCTGGATAATTCCATCAACCATAATGACAGCGTTATCCGATGACATTCCAGAAACACTATTTCCAGAACTCTTCAGAGTGAAATTAGTTGTAATTCCATTGAAAGAAGATGAGATATCATCAAACACATAGTTATGATCGTAAGTCTCATCTGAAGAGTTGATAGGAGCAGTTCTCAGGAACACTCTTCCTTGGAAGGTGGAACTGGTTGTCAAACCAGTCCAGTCTCTAAACTCAGGGTCACCACCAGTAACATTGACGGGAACCTTACCAAACGGAGCTTTAACAAAGTTGATGTTGTTATTGACAATATTATAATTACCAACCATCTTCCTCACGACAGTATCAGCTGGGTGAGATGCAAGAATGGTTCCAAGTTGTGCTCTCAACACACTGAGATTATTTGTGACTGAGTTGACTGCGGTAACAGTCATCAACTCTTCACGAACCTGGATGATGTCACCAGCGAAGAATGACTGAACACCAACAACAGGAAGTTCAGACGAGAAGGTGACACTCTCCTGAAGTGTTGTTGTGATTCCAGTCCGAGAGATTGGGGACTGGATCATATTATCAAGAGCAACCAGAAGCTTAGCGTTCTGATTAGTTGAGGTGAAGCTGTGAGAAACACCAAAACCAACTGTGGTGAAGTCAAGAACTTCAGGAGTCGGATACTTCAGAGCTTTCTCTGCAGATGTTGCTAATCTGATTGTCTTGTCATCAACCTTGACAGCATAAACTTGGTGGGGAACATATTCTGTGTTACCGATTCCAGGAACATTGGTTGTGACAATTCCAATTGCTTGAGTTGTTCCGGTTCCAGCGTAAGAGTATTCCAACAACTCACCAGTTTCGAAATAGTGGTTTGGAATCTCAATTGTGTTAAACTGAACATTAACAATTTCAGAATCATTACCAATGAACTCCTTACGGAAGATTGGAATATCATTATGCTTCAGTTCAAACTCTGTTTGTGGGTCAAGCTGAGTACCTGTATAGTTTCCACTCTGACCACCAATGATGGAAGAATTCAGATCAATATCATTGGGAGATCCATTTCCTGAATCAATCTGAAGTTGATTCTCATAAACAGTAACATCAACTGCGACATTAGCAACAGGTGTAAACTCAATGACAATGAACTCACCATCTCTTCTTGTTCCAACAGTTCCAATTGTTCCACCAGTTCTGATGTCACCAAAACGAATGTCATTGATCGGAACTTCATCTGTCGCCGCCAAGACTGTGAGGTCAAAGAGTTCCAATTCGGCGTTGGTTGTGTCAGTCAATTGAACTGTCAGATAATCAGCCTCATAAGGAGTTGTAAAGGAAGCAATTCCAACTGCAGTGGGTGAAGCAGTGGGTGCAATGGAAGTTTGAGATGCATTCAGTTTCGCAACTTTCAAAGTTTGGGATCCACCAGTTCCACCAGGAGATGATCTCAACTGAGCAACATTAGCAATAACGTTGACATCATTGGTTCCACTTGGGTAGAAGGTGATAACAGTTGATCCACTGCTGTTGGCTGCACCAAAGGTTCCAATGCCAGGTGTGTAAGCATTTGTCTGTTGTGCAGATAAATTATTACTCTCCTCAACAGTGTTAATAAACACACTCAGAACTTCACTTCCATCATTGATAAGATTGACTTCTGTTCCAAATGCCTCACCGGTTTCATCATCAACCGCAAGAGCGTGAATCTTTGCTGATCTGTATGTTGAAGGAATCGTAATAACTTCAATAGAAGATCCACCAGTTGCGGTAACAGCCTTCGAATCAAATCTGACAATGTTTCCGAGACTGATGTCATTCGCCGCAGCGTCATCAATAGTTTCAGAGAAACTCAGAGTTGTAATATCATATCTGTTGATGGTGAAGAATGTTGGGAAGAATGAAATCTCATGATCGGTGGTATCAAGATTAATTGAAATGTCAAATGTTCCAAGATCAACAGCAGTCGAACTGACTGCATATTCACTCAAAACTTTTCCGTTTAGAGTGGCAAGAATTGCCATCTGAGTGTCATTCTGGAACTCTTGATCGGTAACAAGAGCGATGACCTTATTATAGATACGAGAGGATGGATAACTCGCAACAACAGAGAACTGTTCAAGTCTCTGATTTGAGTTGAAAGTATCACTAAAGTCATCAATTCTGAGAGCTCTGTTTGTAATAGACTTGGTGTAATCTGTCAGAACCTTATTATCAAAGTTGATTACATTACTAGTAACAGTTCCATTGATTTCAACGGTGTCCTCAGAAACATTATCCCAAGAATAATAACAATTCAAATCAGCAGAACTCTCAAGGTCAATAACCAGATCCGCTCTGGATGCCGCAGGCTGAACAACTGCAGTAAAACCAGCTTCTTTACTTTCAATCTGGAGATCACCAAACTTTTGGAATCCAGCAGTGTGTGTCATCGCACTCACAGGATCGTTCCAAGTTCCATAAGGGACTTGAGACTTCAGTGAGTAAGAGAAGTTCTGATAATATTCATTGTTGGGAAGTTTCTGGAAATCATTATTGAGAACACCAGAAATTGACTGCCAACCATGAATAACAGTAGTTCCAGCTCCAGTAATGATCTCTGCCTGGTCATCTGTTGTTTGTTCAATAGTGCCAACTGCTCTTGAAGCAACACCACGAATAACCTCACCAACTTTGAAGTCATCCTTTGAGAGAACTGTTAGAGTTTCAGAGATGTCAATCCAATCTCTTACAACACCAGTCAATCCAGTCGTCTCAGAGACAACCTGTTCACCAATAGCAAACTGAGCATTTCTAAGTCGAACGCTGAATGTTGCAAGGTCTTTCTCATTGCTTATGTTTCCATATGTTTGATCAACTAAACAATTACCTGCAACTTGACCAGCTTTAATAACTTTCGACAAGTCATATTCAATGTAAGCATTTGCTCCACCAAGTTGGAAATCAATGTCAGTAACTTCAAAGAATTTGTAACCATGATCTGCTGAGTTATAACCCTTACCTGTTGTTCCAACTCCAACAGAACCAATTGAGATTCCCTCAACAATCACACTATCACCAACTTCAATTGGATAATTGGTGGGAGTCACACTGAAGGTTCTGTCAAGGAATGCTCTCGCTCTTCTTGTCGAAGAATCGAACGAAGCAGAGAGAATTCCAACACCATTTGAGTTTTCTGTCGGAACGACTCTTGGTGTCGCTCTTGACATGAAATCTGGTTGAGTAATGATCTTTACTTCCTTGCCTCCAAGTTTGTATGTGGAATCAACATCACTGAGAACCTCTTTGGTTTCACCGTCAATGAAAACGAGTTTGGCTGGTCTGGTGTAATTTCTACCTTGAGAAGAGATTCCAACAAAGTCAAGTTTAGCACTGGCACTCAGGGTCAAACGCTCAGGAACATTGGAGACAAGTCTCATTGTCTCATCACTTGGGTAATCATAACCAATGTCAGTGAACTGAGTGTTCTGAATGATTCCAATATTGTTACTTTCAGGAGTAACGAGAGCACCACTACCACTTACACTTGTAACTGAAGTGATTCCAGGAAGAGAGTTAAAGTTAGTTCCTCCATTTTCAACGAAGAACGAAGCAATTGGACCAGACTCATTCCTAGAGTTAGTAATATAACTAAATTCGGCTGATTCTTCGTTATATCCAGGTTCTGTTGGTTTTGAAACAATCGAATAAGTGAAGGAGGTGCTTCCAATTCCAGAAATTGCAGCATTTGTGGAATATGGACTCTTAACAATCTCAATTTGGTTATGTCCAGCCACCGTTCTGTCAATTACGGCTGACAATTTGTTTACTGGGGCAATTTGAGCATTTACTGGAATGAAATTGTAGAAAAGTGAGTCGGGAATGTCGTCTACACAGTCAACTTCCAACTTAGCATCAGCACTGATTCCAATTTGACCAGTTTTGGTGACATTAAAGACCTCAGAACCTTCAGTTTTTACAAATTCCTTCTGATAATTACTATCCTTGAAGATTTCCATCTCAAAGGCTGAATAATTCTCACCAACGAAGTTGAATGCCAATGATTCATCGGAAAGATTGAATCTGACAGTGTTATTTTTGTTTAGAACAACACTTGGATTGATTCTGGAGAGTGTACCACTTCCGGTTGAAGTGATATTGACACATTCTTCTGTTTTTATCTGATAAAGTTCATTTACAAGTCTAATCTTGTTTCTCTCGTAGATGAGAACATAATACATCTCTTGATCGACAAGACCACCAATTGGAGATGTCTCAGTATAGATGACTCTGTCTCCGGTTTCAAAATATCTAGAGGAGAAATTGATGGAATTTTTATTTACATCAACATCACCAGAAGAGAATGTTCTTGGGTCAAACACAATTCTTCTATTATACTCATTATAGATAACATCAACGTCAATAACTGTTTTTGGTTTGACTTCGATATCAATTCTGTCAGAGACTTGGAGACTGTGAGTAACTGCAGTCGAAACTGTGACGACATTACTGTCAACTTTAACCCTCAAGTTGTTTGTGAAGTTAGTTGTGAAACTATGAGTGTCTCCAGTTCCTACATTTGTGAATGATAACAGAGAAGTAGTCGTGTTAACACCAACAACCGCCCCAGTTGAGCCAATTCCGATCTTGTTGGAGGAAATTCCAATGAAATTGTCATCAAATCTGTAAACATAAAGTTCGGAGAAATCGGTTAGACTCTGATAAGGAGAGCCAACCAACCCATTCCACACCTGGAGTGAAGTTCCACCATTGGTTTCGTAAGAAATCTCATCATTTAGGAGAAGTCCGTGGTTTCTGAAGTAGATTTGTTTGGGTTTGATGAAGATTTGAGTTTTTCCGACTCCAGGATTCGCAAAAGTGATTGTGTTTCCAACTCCAGTTCCAGAAGTTGTCCCAAGACCAACACTTTCTGCAGGGTCAAAGTAAAGTTCGGTGTCAAGTTTGACATTTTTGGAGGTTTGAATCCCAGCACTGAACCTAAATTCTCTCGATTGCTCGTGAAGAATGGTTCCGAGAGTGTGTGCAGCACCAGTTGTGCCGTTTTGAGCTCTCAAAACTCTAATTCTGGACCCAATTCTGTCAATATTGAGAACTTTTACACTTTCATCGTCGATTTTATAAAAATTATTTGGTAAAATCTTACTGAAAGTGCCACTAACATCGAAATATGACACATTTTCATCAGTTGTTGCGACACCAGTCCTCAAAATGAGAGAATTTGTCACAATTCCGACCCTGTAACCACCACCAAGACCTGTATAATCTGTCGAAAGTCCAGAAATTATGACAAAATCGTTAGTTTTGATGCTATGTGGAGTGGTTGTTAGACCGATAAATTCATCAGCCGATTGATGTGGGACGATTTGAACATCTGAATATTCAGATGTCGCAACACTAATCCCATTCATCTCTTTTCCTTCGATGAATGAGACACTTGCAGAGGCGTTACTTCCAGTTGTCTTACTATAATCGAAGACAACTTTATCTCCAATCTTATAATCATCACCACCAGTGAAGATTCCAATCCTTGAAACCTGACCAATAGAGACAGATTCAACTTGTGCAAACTGTGCTTTTTCCTTTGAAGAGTCGATTACATAATTGTATCCACTATGATCGTCCCCAATGTGATAATTGGAGGTGTTTCTGAACCACTCTCCTTTGAAATCATATTCAGATTGAGTCGTGTTCGACTTAAAGTTTTCAGGATTAGGTAATGAGTTATAAGTATTACCAATCAAATAAGGGAAAGCTGGTCTTCTGAATCCAGCATAAGGTCCATCAGTGTCAATCGTTTCACCATAAGTGGCAAAATAAGCATAAACACCACCAGGGAAATCTGGTGTGACACAAAAACGACCATTGTGGATGTCAAGATCACCAGAATCTTCAAAGAGATAATCACCAGAAAAGTGCCCTGAGGGAAAAACAGAGTATGGAGGTCTGTTATCTGGATTTTGCAGGGTGGTATATCCACTCTTCATTTGTCTAATCTGACCAGATCCGTCTCTGTTACTGAAACCATAAGGACCATAGATGGGGTTTCCATCATATGCCCAACCAATGATTGGAGAGTGATCTGAGTTTGTGAGCTCAGCTCCAGAGAAAACTTCAAGATCCACTTTCGAGAAGATCTTTTTAGAACCAACACCATTGACACTCGACTCAATCGGGTTGAGGAGTTGTCTCAATTTACGAGGAGCTACGATACTGACATACTGAAGTGACTCTTCACTGATGTTTGTTGCAAGAAGTCCATCATCAGGACCAATGCTGTCAAAAAATTTGTTGAAGAGATTGACATCCCAGTTCTGAATGTTTGCATAAAGATTAGCGTTGATTCCAGGGTTTTCAACTCTAATCTTTGTTTCCTTGGAATAACCAACACCACCATTAACAACAATGACTTTTTCCAAAATTCCAGTGTTAGTGATGATTGGTGTCAGTTGGGCAGCCTCACCTTCACCCTCATCCTCAAAGACAAGTCTTGGTGGAGCTCCATATTTCTGTCCAGCTCTTGTGACATTGACCTCAACAATGGTACCATTGTTAATAACAACACTGACCTCTGCGTTCTCACCCTGTTCAATAATCAGTTCTGGTTGTCTCTCCAGGTTATAAACAGTTGATGCACCATAACCAACACCACCAAGAACACGGTCAACGGAGAAAATCTCACCTCTAACAATTGGTTGAACAACAGCGTTAAAGTCCTGACCAGTCAGAGTGGAAACTCCAGTGGTACCCTCAATTGTGACTACGATTGGTTTGTGATTGAACGACCCATTACCTCCAGAATCAATCTCAACGTAGATGTTCTTATTCCAGAATTCATCTCTTGCCGTTGATCCAATTCCAACCTCAACAAGCTGGAATGTCTTATCATCAATTTTGGAAACGAAATAATCTTTATTTGATTCGAGACCCTCAACAGGAATCGTTCCAGGAGTGTACTGGATAACATCTTTATTGTTAAATTGATGATTGGGGATCACTACAAAATTCAGAGCTGAGCTAATTCCAACTCCCCTTACTGCATCAAAGTCAGGAATCTCTCTCTTGTTGTTGGTGTAGTTACTTCCACCGTTAGCAACAGCGATCTTAGACAAAACTGCCTTCTTCTCAGCAGCTTGAAGAGTATGAAGACCAATTCCCAAAGTGTTACCAAGACCAACAGTGTTGATTCCACTGACAGCATCATCTTGGTTGTTATAAAGTTTTACTGTGTGTGCATCTTCAACTCCAACATAGTAAGAGGCATTAGTCGAAAGACCAACAATTGCAACACCATCATTCGTTTTATAAACAACTCTCTCATAATCTCTAAACTTGTGGAAAGTTGTAAATCCGATTGTGTTATTGGCAGCACTCACAACCTGATTGTCATTTGAGTTGAAATTGACTTTATGGACAATCTTGGCCAACTGAGCCGAAAGAACTGCACCAGAACCATTACCACCAGTTAAGTTAACCGTGGGGACATCTATGTAATCGAAACCAGTGTCAATGATTTGAATCTCTTCGACCGAACCCTTAACGGAAATCGTTCCTGTTGCTCCAACTCCAACACCCTTAGGGTCCTGGATGTTGAGGATTGGTGGGGTGGTTACATCATAACCAGATCCACCAGCAAGGGGAGTAATTTGAGTGATGGGACCAGTAAAGACTTTATCTCTTCCTTTGTAGTTCTGAATCTCAACACCATTGACAAACATCCCGATTTTGCCAGGAAGAGTCAAAGTGTCTTCGGGTCTCTCAGGAGTTACTGGATCAGTAAATTGTTTGATGATTGGTTGTGCATCAAGACCTTTACCAACAAACGGATAGTATGTGAGTGTGTTATTTTCAACCAACACATCTGTAGTAAGTTGGACAAAGACACCAGCATAAATGTCAGATCTACTTCTCGAAAGTGAGAACTGATTTTCATTAATTTTGTAGATGTAATAAACACCAGTGTCAACACCCCTGAATTTACTCTCAATCTGTGTCTCTTCAATGAAACCATCTGGAGTTGTGCTGGTGAGTGTAATGGTCCCAGGAGAGTAGAAAACACCATCACCAGTGAAGAATCCATGATCTTCAATTGTGATGATTGTGTTGTTAACGTCTTGACTTCCAAATGTAATTTGTCTGTTGTCTGGATTTAGAGATGTGTTGGGATAAGTGGGGAGTGAATTAGAAGCAACAAGAACATCACCCTCAAACTGAGTGTAAGTATTGAGAACATTTGTAAAGTAATCGTTGATCTGTGGGTAATTAGTGGAATCACCTTTGAGGGGAATGTTGGTAACAATCCAGTTCTCATCGGTGTTGATTGGTTGTGAGACTTTAACTGCAAAAGAGTTACTACCAAAGACACGAACAACTACACCATTGGTGTCTACAGATCCCTTTACATTTTCAATGATAACATTGAATTCATTTTTGAGGAAGTGGGGATCATAAGTGTCGAATCTATATGTTCTTTCAGTTTCATCAATAACCTCAACTTTCTTGATGTTCCAGAAAACTTTAGCGGAAGAGAACCAGTTTTGGTTTCTAATAGTCTTCGACTCTAAACCAATCGACTGAATCTCAAGTTTCTCTCCCTTCCTCATGAATCGAGTGTTATCATTTCCCTTATATCTCTTCAGGGCAGAACAGATTCTTACAGTAACTTTCTTGGTGTTGTTTGGTCCAGTGAAAGCATAAGAAACAGATTTTAGTCTAATCTCAGATTGGTCAGCAATAACACTATTCAACCCACCAACACCAGTGAATTGATTAATTGTCTTCCCAGTGTATGTGAGATGAAGAGAACTTCCATCAATATCGACAATAAAGAGTTCACCCTCACTTGGGAACCCAACTGTCGAATCCACATCGAGGCATGTGGAGCCTGCTGGAGTCTCACGCAAAACAATTGTTTTTGGTTCAACCTGAAACTCACCAAAGATCGTACCCTGAACACTGATGTCTCTTTGAAAACCACTATCAACACTGATTTGGAAATACTTTCCAGGATACTCTTGACTGTCAATCGGCACAACATTGGAAACAGAACCTCTTGCCCCAGAGATCTCTTGGTTAAGAGTGAAGTTTCTGAGATCCATTGGATCTCCATCAATTGCCTCAACTACAAAATCTTTAGTGATCTTATAATCTGCATTGGAAGGACGGAGAAGATACTGAGAGGGATCAATAACCTCAACATCCAATCCATAAAGTGCTCTGAATAGAATCTCAAAAGACTGTTCAGTCCCCTTTGTCTGATAAAAACTTTCAACACCATAAAGGAAGTTTCTCTGATCAAGTTCAGAGTAAAGAGTTCTGTCGTCGAAACCAGGGGCAATCTGTGTTTTCAGTTTCTTGAAGAACTGTTGCAAGAACAGAACATTCAGGTTCTTAATCGTTGCACCTTTCTTGTGTGTTTTTGCAGTGGTTTCCGTAAAGGAGAGTTTGTCTCTAACTGGTCCCTCATCATAAGAGGTAACTGCAGAGAAACCCCTTGAACAATTTTCAAATGTATCTTCTGTCTTATATTCGTAATAAATGATTTCCTCATCAATCATGATGAGACCGTCTCTCTCTGGGAAACCATAAGTGAAGTTTCCAGAGGGGGCTGCGGTGATTGTTCTGGTGGTAAAGTTTAGATCCTTCGCAAGAACTGTAGTAGTTTCAAGCTCAAAGAGTGCATCGACTTTGACATACTTGTCGAGATTCTGCACCAGGTCAAGGGTGGCACCCTCATATTCTTGAGAAACATAATATTGCTCAAGAAATTCAACCAGAAGAGGAAAGTCTTCTCTAACGTAGGTTGGGAGTTGACTGGATACTCGACTTTGAAACTTGACTCTATCTGCAGACATTCTTTATTATCGGGTGAGTGAACCGTTTGAGTAACTAGAAGTTACAAAGTAGTTGCTACCAGAGACATCTGCCCCTGAAGCGATTTCGTCAGCAACCATGGTAACTGACAGTTTTGAGTTATCAAGCTGAAGATAAAGGTCTTGAAGACCAATAACATCATTTGAGTAAGGTGTTGCCGAAATCTCAATAAGGTTTGTTCCTCTTTTGACTTCTGTTGAGAGAATGTTAACTGGATTGAGTTTAATCTCTCCTTTCATGTAATCAATAGTGCCAAGACCTCTCTTGACAATCACAGGTTCTGTTGGTGAATTCAACTTGAAGAGGAAGACTTGACCAGTCTTCATATCAGCTGCTGGAGTGTCACCGAGATAAACAGTTCCAGAAATGCCACTTACTGTGAAACCAGATGATTTAATGTTGTAACCATCTTTACTTGCAATGTGGAAACGATTACCAAAACAAATCTCATATTCAGCAAACTGATTGAGAAGTGCTTCCATGTCTCTTCTCATCGCCACAGTGGTGATGTTAGAGGTAATGGACTCATGACTATCATCAATAACCTTCTGGAATTTACTATATTTAAACCTTGCCCCAAACTTATTTAACTCAGTAGAATCAGAGTAAATTGTGATGTTACGAACAATCGAATCCTTCACAAAGTTAGAACTTGGAGCCGATGATGTGTTGTAATATGCAGTTACTGTCGGCTCAAGATAAAGATATTTAAGGTCAATAATTTCAGCAACAATTCCAGCACAAGAATACTTTCTCAGGTCTCTTTGGATGTTCTCTTTGATATTGGATGACAGATAAACACCATTGAGAGGTTTGATACTCACGAACACCTTACCAAAGGCAGGAGGATCAAGTTCTTCTCCACCAAAGGCAGAAACAGATTCAGTTTCAGGATAGATAACAGGAACCAGTGATTCATAATCAGCTGCGGTGACTGCTCTGTATTGAGAGGAATAAACCTGAGGAGCATACTTTCTTACAGACTCGGTGCTTTCAATTGCAGCTCCACCACCAGAAGGATCATTGGTTGAAATAATTGAGATCCCACTCGACACAGATCTCTCTTGGTTGTCTACCAGTCTTCCAGAGAATAGGAAGTCAGAGACTCCATTTCCTTCTTGACCATTTGATGTAATGTAACTCACTTCAACGAAGTTGGGTTCTTCCAATCTGACACCAAATGTTCCATCACCAAAGAGAAGTTCATATCTCTCATTGGGTGATTCTTGAATGAAGTAAGCAGCTGTTGATGCAGTTACATTAATAAGTGAGTTGAACTGATTAAACTTTCTGGAGATTGTGGAAGTCTCGGAGTCTCTCACAATGACACTCATGAGTTTAGTGTCAATTCCACTGTTTCCAAGAATAAATCTTTGGTTGGGGTTTCTTGAGTCAACGGAGAAGGTTTCTTTAACAAAGGTTCCTTCATAAATTTCAATTCCTCTGAAGGATGCCAATCCAGTTGAATCAACAGGAACAGTGATGTCGTTAGGAATACAGAAGGTATAAGTGTTCTTTCCAAAAGACTTTGTACTAACAGCAACAAGTCCAGCCTTAAGTGTCAGTGTCACTGCAGTGGTATTGGAAACATCCACACTAAAGGATACGGTTGCAACTGACGATGTTCTCGAACGAGGAACATAACCAATGTTTCTCGCAAGAGATACCACATTCTCCCGAAGAGTGGCACTATCGATAAACACCTCGTTCGTCACCATGTTGGCGTTGTACGAGTTGATGTAGGTGTTATATGCTAACGTGTCGATGATTGTTGTGAGGTTAGACCCCTCAAAATCATAATCAGTGAAGTTTGAGTTTGATCTCAGATAATCCTTGATGGATTCTTTTATCTGGTCAAAATCGACGTTACTAAAATTAACTAGAGGCATTGACCTTACCTTGTTGGAACTAATGCGAACTGAATCTCTTGTGCTGGAACAAGTATTCCAACGATGTCATAACGAATTACAACATGAAAACTATGACTGTCTAAATCTGCTTCAACTTCAACTTCACGAAGTTTGACCCTCGGTTCATAACGATCGACTGTGTACTCAATTTCTCTTTTGATCGAGTTAGCTGTCAGACTGTCAAAGTTCTCAAATAAGAGAGCAGAGACACGACAACCAATTTGAGGATTAAAAGGTTTCTCACCAGGAACAGTCAGAATCAAATTACGAATTGAACGAGCAATTGCATTCTCATTCTTCAACCCAATAAGATCATCATTGATAGGATTAATCTTAAACGTTGCACTGATGTCTTTGAAAGCAAAACTCTTTCTTTCAGTTGGAATGAGAGGCACGCTTATCCTTACAGCATTTCTCAGTTATTTAGAAGGGTAAGCAAAGAAAAAGTTCTGTAGGATTTCTCCCACAGAACTTATGAATCTCATTTACGTCCTTGGCCTCGATAGGCTTTCTTTCCACGAAGTTTGTAGGATCCTCGCTTACGATGACCGTTACCAATTGAGGTTCGTTTATTTCGGTCACCCATAGTGTGACCGTCTTTATGAGTGTGTACCTTAGCGGTACTCCAAGTCATTGCCATTTAGTTGTTGTCCTCTTCTGTGTCCGATTCAAGTGTAACTTCATAGGGTTGTCTTGTCAAATCTGTGATCTCATACATGAAGTGATCACTTGTTTCAATTCGTCTCTTGTTTTCGACAGAGTAAACAGTGGTGTCAATCTCAAACCCAGGGTTCTTATCGATTCGATTGAATGTCCAAGCGTCATCAAACCAAATGATTCGATTATTTGGATAAGCGTAATAATTACCGTTCTCCATCTTGAACAGGTGAGCACACTTGTGTTCGGGTGTCTCAGAGAAATTCAGGTCAGGAACACCTTTGTTCTCCCAAGACCAATCCAGAGTGAACATGTAAGTTCCCAACACCTTCTTTCCATCAGGACGAATGAGTTCAGCATTCAGTCCAGCCAATCGATGTCTTCGTTGAACATCAATGTAAGGTGAGAAACAATCCCAGTACATCGTATCTTCAAGAGGTTCAACCGGTGCGTCTGGTTTCCAACAAAAAGCGTGTAAGGGACGACGAGTCCAGTTCACACCATTCTCAAGAAACGCCTCAAAGAGTGGAACTCTCTTTTCAATACTTGCGACACAGTGAACATCACACCTGGTAACTTCTCCATGTCCCTTCTTGTGATTGAAAAGAAACTCGTTACGAATGTAACAAGACCAATCAGGTAAACTGTGATTTAAGTAAGCCAATCCCTTTCTCCTGGAAAATAATAATCAGTGAGTTCTTCGTCCTTAATTATATCACGAATCGCATACAATTGTCCTGTACTACGTTCGTAAGATACATTCGGATGATGTGAATGATTAATGTAATACTGTTGACCTAACCGTTGTAGATCATCATCAATCCAATAACCATTATCATCATAATAAGATATCTTCTTGAGATAGTTCTGTATCTCAGGAGACACATCAGTAATCTGAATACATGTCTTTGGTTTAAAGATAACAGTGTCTTGTGGAATATCAACTAAAGAAAAGACACCCACCCCGTCACAGACTTTACTGGGAGCAAGATAAGTGTACACAGTCAGATTATACATCCTTGACTCAAATAATGCGTGTCTTCTCGTGACCAACACGAATTCGAGGATCACACCAGATCTCAAATCCAGCTTCAATGGCATCCAGACAGAAGGAAACGTCTTCACCACACATGTCCTGAACAGCCCCAGACTCAAACACCTGCATCTTAGGTGCGAACCAAGGATACTTCATCTGTTCGTTTTCAAACACACCTTTCTTGATCAGAACCCAACCAAATCCAGTGTAATCAACAGTAAATGGTTTCCGACGCTTACTGATACCATCAACCATCTCATGATTCATCACACCGCCATTGTTACGGAAGTCGTCTTCTTCCAACCAGTGTGCAACAGAGGTGGTACGACCATCTTCAGTTGAATACCAACCTGCTGAGATTGGATGATCCTTTCCTTCAACTGTTTCACCGTTCTCATCGACTGCATCAGCGGGAAGTGCCAGATCAGCCAGTTGCCAGAATTTTTCAGTGGAGAAGACAATGTCACTGTCGATCCAAAGTTGATAATCATAATTCAACTTACCATCCCAGGGAATCTGATCAGGTCCACGGAGAACATTTGCACCCAAACACTTACAACGTGCGAAGTTTACCATCGAAGAGTAATCCTGACTAATCTGGATACTCATTCCATTCTGAACCAGATCAAATGCCAACTGAAGGAAGTTCTTCAGAAAGGTGTAAGAACATCCACGACCTGGAAGACAGAACACAATCGTCTTTCCACGCCATCGATCTTTAATTGCTTGATAATCCCAAGGATTCTCTTGAGATGCATTCTTCTTTGCAACAGGCTTTGACGCCTTCACAGTAAACCCCTTGGCCATTCAATCAATCTCCAACGAAAACAATGAATAAAGTTATTATAACAAACTTATTTATTTGGTTCAACAACAATCTACACTCAAATTTTTACAGCCATCTTAAATGCGACACAGATCCTCAAACCTTCAAAGAACTTTGTTGTTGGTTCTCCCATGTGAGGGATGTTTGATTTAAAGTAAAGACCTTGATTTGGTACAAACTCTTTATAGATTGGATCTCGATCTTCTGGATAAAAGATTGTCTTACCACCCCACATTGGTTTCCATACGTCTGGACTGGCATGATACAAGAAAGTCCGTGAGATGTCCTTTGAATCGTCAATATGAACGTCACCAGATGTGCCGAAGGTGTTACCTCCAGCATACACTTTTTTCAGAATAAGATCATCTCCAGTAACTTCCTTGATCTTATTAAAAACATGTTCAACAAAGAAGTCATCATCATCAAGTATCATCTCCCAATACAGAGGAGCAGAATGAACTGACGGCGTTTTTCTTGCCGAAGCGTGACCATATCCCCACTTCGGTCGTTGGAGATATTCAAAGAATGACGTGTCCCAATCTTCCTTAGATAAGAAGTTGGGAAATGTTTGGACGATTTTCTTTTTCTTAACGGCCCTATTTTTCGCCGGTTTTTTCATAATCCCTCAGACTCATCCTCATAGTCACTCTCATCAATGCGACGAGACATGGGACTTGGAATCAACTGATAAGATAACTTATCTCTGAGTTGATTCACTCTCTCAACGTCATACTGTTGGAACTGTCCCCGTTTCTCAACGTGCTTATAATAATGAAGAGCATTCTGAATAATGGTGAAGTCTTCCATTGTGAGATCAAACTTCATTTCGGTTGCACCTCACTTTCAGGAAACCTGTGAGCTTGTGTAATACTTCGTGTAACCCGGATAACGAGCCTCAAGGAACTGTCGAGCTTGAATTGGATTACGAGCTTCGACGATGACGTTATGAATTGCCGGAACTCCGACCTGACCAACACAGTGACCCAGATACTTCTTCATGGTCAATAACTCTCCTCTTCGAGTGTTTTGATTGTATCACATCTCTCATAAGAAAACCGAGAGTCTTGCAGTTCTTTACAGAATTCCCACACAGACTCAAACTTTTCTTTTGGAAGATTATTCATCACACATTCTCTTTCACAGTAAACATGATAAACCTCTCCTTTACTTTCAATCATAGGTGAGTAATTGTAAGGATATCTTAGTTATAACATAAACACACACTGAGTGTCATAAAGCCTCTCTGAGGGGATCACAGGGGGGTCTCAGAGACTTTCCAGGTGGGAGGGTTGAGACGACAATACTCATTGAAAGTAATCTTCATTTCCTTATCTGTGAGGTTACAGTGTCTGGCTGCCTTCGGGACATTCCAACGGGCGGTGAATAACATCTCCATGGACTTTCTTGTTTCTGGTCTCATAAGTGCTTTAAGTGTTTCGACGGGTGTCTCATTGAATTCGACATAGATTTACCTTCGTATACCTCAGAAATATTTTTATTAGA
>CEUT01068085.1_pt1 | contig 37847 bp, 28 predicted proteins | sample 531401 | NCBI WGS metagenome assembly CEUT01 (sample SAMEA2622821, study PRJEB7988) | marine metagenome | biome: marine biome (ENVO:00000447); feature: surface water layer (ENVO:00002042); material: "saline water (ENVO:00002010), including plankton (ENVO:xxxxxxxx)" | depth 5 m | reverse complement strand
CGCCTTTCGATGATGACGGAGCTTCTCTCGCCGGCTCGGTATATATATTCAATCGCAGTGAAGCAGGCGCTTGGAGTCAAACCGTCAAACTCACCGGCCCTGGCACAGAAAATGATATGTTCGGCGTGATGGCTGAGCTAGATAAATCTGGAAATCGACTCATTGTTGCCAGCGTAAACTCCGGGGTTTTCATATACGAGCTTCAACTTGAAGGTGACTGGCTTCAAGTTGCTAATCTCACTACTCTCGCTGAAATAACTGATGTTAGTATTTCTGGTGATACCGCTGTGGTTGGTCGTCGCGATGATGACACTGTTACCACAAACGCTGGTGCTGTGCATATACTCAATCGCTCAACTGCTGGCGTCTGGACCGAAATTCAAAAAATAGTTCCCGATGATGGTTTTATTAATGGTAAATTTGGTCAAGATGTAGTATTGAGCGATACCGGAGAATTATATATTGGAAGCAAAAATAACTTTTATGTTTATAAGAAACCAACAGCTGAATCTCTCTACGACCAGGAGCCAGGAACTGCTGACACTTATTATTACCCAAATATAAGTGATGCGGGTCCTTATCAGTTAACTGCTTTGGGTCCAAACGTAGTCATCGGCGGCGCTCAAGGACCTTTCTTTGAGGATTTTGCTACTTATACACACAATACTACCGGCGATGTTGCAGAGCCAAATATTGGTTCTGGAACGGCTACAAATCGAAATGCTCAAGGCAAATGGATTTTAAATTATGATACAAGTAATGGCACTCACGCTGCTGCTCAACCATACGGTGGTCCTGTGTTTTATGCGAAAAGGTTAACAGCTAGTGCTGACCACTATTCTTTTAATGGCTATCGAACAGCAAAGGAAAAACCTAAAAATATTGGTTTTTCCAATCATCAAAGCAAAGCTGAAACCCCTAACACCTATGATTATAATGATAAAGTGCTAGCATTTATCAGTGGTTCCATCGAGCCCGGTGACGTACCAGATAATCCTACTAGCGAAAGGTGTCGATACGCTATTTTAAATAAGTCATTTCCAACTCCATGTGGTATCTCTTATAAGATTCAATCAGTTGGTGCCACCGGTCACGAAAATAGGATGAACAATTATCTAAGAATTGATGATTCTCATTTTTATTGTTTTTCCGGGTCTGCTATTGGCTCTCCGCCAGGCAGACCGACTCACCTTGCCAATCACTGGAAAACTAATGGATATTTAGATACTACAGTCAAATATGATAGACCACATGAAATGGTCAGAGTGTTTCAAACATCCAGTGTTCAAGGTTATCACGCATACGAAAAAGCTGTAGCTTTATGTGGCGTTTCCTTGCCAATTGCAAATATACCCGGGTATGCTTCTAGTGGGATTAAAAACTTTTATAATAATGCGTTTAATGTCGGCCACTGGCGTTATCTAGAATTTCCAAGAGAATATAAAACCCCATTACAAATAACGATGAAGGTCGCTCGTGCTGGTAATGCTGTTTCCGGTTCCGCTAATTATAGTTCGTCTTTTGCAGATATGCCAAAACATGCATCAAATCACAGAATTCATTTCCAATATTCTGCAGATGGTGGAACAACATGGAAATCAACAAGCTTTTTAGACAGCAATGCATCTAGGCAAAATAAGTTTTTTACTTGGAGACCACATATTAACAATGTGAATACAGGACATGGTGGTGTGCATAATGTTGCTGATGGTACTTATGTTAAAATAAGGCTTTTGGCAAGAATGCATGATGGGGGTTCTGACCAAGGTGCATCTTTTGGAGATGCAAACGCCGAAGCCCACAATAAGAGTGTTTGGTTAGTTAGCAATATTATGGTTCACCCCTCTCAATCATTGGCGTCTGGGGCTGATTTATTCAGAGCTTTGCCAAATATGGGTACGGATGGCAAAACCACTGGAATGTATTTACAGTATGCCACGTCTAAAACTGGCCCATGGACAACAATACAAGAAATACCATCTAGCACGTTTGGAACTCAAACAACTAATTATAGCGCAAATAAACATACTGGTTTTGGCTCATCGACATCGGCTGTTATACAGAAGCATGTTAATCAATGGGAATTTAAAAGAGCACAAATTACAGCTAGTTTGGGAAATGTATATTTTAGATGGATTCAACCTGTTAATACAAACGCAAACTTTTATTCATATAATACTCGCGATGCTTGGCTACTTAAAGATATCTTTGTAACTAATCCAAATAATTATGTATTTTCAAAATCTTCAACATCTTTAACTTCTGATGCTAGTCATGCTCATGGAATTGCTTCAAGTTCTTTTGTTAGTTTTGATGAAACAAAGAACAAAAACAAAGCTAAGTTCAAATTTACAGACTCCACAGATCTTTCAAATGGATTTTTATCTATCCCAAATAATGTTGCAACTTATTATAGAGATTCTTACGAAGGGCAGATTGGGGAAAGCTTGTTCTTTAACACATCTAGTTTCTTTGAAGATGTGACAGCTCTAGATAAAATTAAGGAAGTTTTTAATAAATCTACGTCTCCATGGCAATTGTTAAATTTTTATAGCAGTAAGTTGACCAGTTCATATACTCCGGGCGAGGAGTCACCCGGTATTGGCAAAGCTTTCCTAATAGACACTGGTAGTGTTTCTTTTGCAGAGCCAAAGATTTTTACACCTTATGCTTCAGTAAGAGGAAACAATATTGTTGGGTATGATGAAGTAGGCTTAACAGGTACAGAAGAGTTTGATGCTACAAACTATGTTAATGCTCATAGAGTTTTTAACAATTATTTAGGTGCAGATTTATCAACAATTACTGTAAGTTCTGTCCCAACCAGTGATGAACATGTAACAACAACAAAACAGCAGATAGCAGAAATAAGTGCAAATCATTTTGGTTTAGGTGATAGTTGTAGGAACCCTCAATTACACACTGCGTCTGCTGACAACAAAGTGCCCATGGGAGTTAGTTCCAGTTTTGTAGAATTTGGTTTACCTTTTAATCAACTAAATGAAAATTTTGATAAAACTGGATTACACCTTTTTCAAGTTAAGACATCTAGATTCTATGGCGACACGGAAGACCGAAAATATTCAAATCCAACTGGAATAGAAACACTAGCAAGATATGTACACACCACAGGTTCTCTATATAGCAGAAGAAAGGTTAACGAATGGCTTTCAGGAGAATCTAAATGGCTTGCTCCTTCGTCTTCTGGTTTGCAGCCATTCTACAAAGACTATAATGAATATAGAGAAGAATTGAGAGCTGTAGGTAAAGATTATGGGTTAGTATCGGAATATAAAGCTTCAGACCATATGAATACATATGTTAGAGATGATGGAATTAATTATTTTAGAAGAATTGATGCTGGTCCATCTGCCCCATTTGGCCGCGGCGGCCTTTCTTTAACCGGTAGTAGTTTGTCTTCGCGACTTGGAGATTTTTGGAATACACATCATTTTACAGATTTTATGAAATATTTCGATGTTATTAAGCAAGGTAAGCTCCCAGGCCAACCAAGAATGACAGCACTACGTTGTTCTGCTTTGTTGAAGCTGTTGCCATATGAAGGTTTTTATCCTGCCAATAGAACTTTGCAATTGGCTAATCTATTTGCCGAAGAATATAATAGTGGTTCTATAGAGACCAACCCTTCAGTGACATCAGCGAAACTATCATTTTTAAGTAAACCATTTTTTGCTCCAGGTATTTTGTACAATTCAATAAAAGCAGGTATTGCGTGTGATTACCCTGTGTTTGAAAATAGGTCAACAATTTCAGAATCCGATAGACTGGCAGATGGCACTATTACTGATTCTTTGCTTAAGCAGAAAGAATATGGCGAATCTGTTAAGGGCTCTTTTATAAATGATTCCGATGACACAAAATCACATGCTCTAGCAACATACAATAATTATGCAGCCACTCAAGGCGGTTCAGGCCCTCGCTTAGATGTTGAGTCAGCTGACAGAATTCCATTTGAAGCACTCATTAACCCTTTTGTTTTGGGGGATAAATCGATATACGATAATGAACCTCATCCTAGTGCTAGCTTATTATATGCTTATTCTCCTTTGGTTTCTGTTGACGGACAAATTAGTTTCAATAAGAATAACGTAGCCACATTTACAAAATATTCTTTAGCTATGAATAATTTTGTAGCAGAAACAGTTAACTTTTTTATGGAAGATGGAAAATTAACTTCTTTTAAATCAGAAACTGGGCCTTTTTATGTTAAACCATCAGATACAAACAGAAAGCACAAAATGAGGTTTTATGTAGAGAATAAAGATACAACAGTATATGAAAGAGAAAGTGCATTTGGGCCTTCAGTAGAAAATACTTTATTATATAGAGAGAACGGTGGCTATGTGGCTAAATCAGGATTTAAGCCCTATCATCCACAGTTTCTAAGAAAGAACAATGCAACTGCAGTTGAGTTTGAATTTACTCCAAGAGAATCTAGGGAGTATTCATTAGAAGAAATTGTTTCACAAATAACAGCTAGCTATATTACTGATTATGAAGTGAATACAAATATTGAAAGTTATAAAACTGATAGACGTCAAAATAACTCTATTTTGTTGAAGAGGTCTTTTTATGAAAATTCAAGTCGTCAAGAGTTAGTAATTCCTTATAATGAATCTTCCATGGAAAATTCTTTTTCTGATAATATGTCAAAAGTTTTTCGTGTAAAAGATGCGTTTTTTGTTAGAGAGGATGCTGAAACCGGACAAAGACATTTGCAAAAAATAGCTTCTGATGCTTTTGATTCTGAATTTGAAAATCTAAGAACGGGTGGTGATACTGCAACGTCGTTCACCGATACATCCAGAGACCCAAGATATAGGTTCCTTTTGCCATACGAGAATGGCTTACAATCTTCTTTGATATATCCTCAAAGAAACACTGAGGATGAGACACAGTTTTACGGAGACAACTTATTCAGGTCAGAGGGGATATGGTTTACGAAGTTTGCATGCTTAACCTTTACAGATAATTTTCAAAGTAATTCAGCTGAGTTAGTTGGCAATAGAAGATTAATTACTAAAATAAGTGCTTCCATGACATCTAATGCCTCTGAAACTACGGCTGTTGCTTCTCCGGTTGTTAAGGGTATAACAAATAAAAATGCAAATTATTTCTCATTTTTCTGTTGGGTTAATCCTTCGGACAACACTTCGAGTGACAATGAAATAATGAATGTTTTTTCTTTTGGTAATTCAAGTGACTCTTTTGTTTTTAGAATAAACGAATCATCGATAGAAATAAGTGGTAGTGGTAACAAGAATTATGTTGTTACAACAAATGATCAAATGTCTAAAGAATCTTATCATGAAGTCGTAAGAAATCACTGGAATTTAATTGGATTTACCATGTCTATTTCTCATACAAGAGCTGGCAATTTAACTTCTAAGAAAGTGGTTTTTGACCTCTATATCAACGGAAAGTTCCTGTCAGAAACTGAAGCTGAAATATCTGACGACCCATTTTATGGAAGGTCCATGACAATGGTGTCCCCCGGGGCTAACCCGCCTATTAAATTAGAAAATTATACTAATAATCGTGAAAACCCGCTAAGACTTAAGATTGGTGGAGCTGTTGACGCATCAGACAACAACAACTTTGTTGGTCAGATGGCAGAAATAAGTATGTTTGATATTCCATTGAAGGGTCGGAGAGCTAAAAAATTGTATAGAAAATTTTCTGATTACTTCTTGCCAGAGACTCAACTAAGGAAAGTTTTTACCCAGGAAGGTTTGGGTAATAATTTGTTTTATTATTTCCATATGCCCTTGCCCCGCTCCGGTCTTACAAGATTATTTAATTCGACCCGTTCATATCAAATTTTTAGAGATGTGGATGCCCAGCGAACGCGAGGGCGGGCGAGCTTTTTACTAGCAAATAAATTTTTTAGAAATACGCGCTCAAGAAATAGAATTCAAGCCAGGATGTTACCTAGAGGTTTTGCTTTTAGGTCTGTTCTTAATTCAAATTATAGAGAAGCAATGTATCTTAACTCTAGTTTCAATCTTTTTGGAGTTCAGGAAATACAATCTATCACAATAGATACAAATGGTAATACAGCTCAATCAGATGCAACGAATCAAACCAAAAGGGCATGGGTTATACAGCCAAAATGGGAACTGCCAGTATTGAATTTCAATAATACACCTGCAATTTTCAATGAGATTAATGTATCCGGCTCCGTTAGTGTAGTGACATCTAGTTTGGAATACGCATGGAAGACAAATGATTTATCAAAATACTATATTCAATCATCTCGCGGCCTTTGGCATCAGTACTCTAAAATTAATTCCGGATATAAAGCAAGGATGGCTGATGGTAAAATTCGGAGTTGGGAGCGTTCGTTGATAGACCTTTGTAAATTTGACCGCACTGAAAAGACTATTGGGAATGTAAGAGAGACAAAGATAATTTCAGAAGCAATTGTTGCTATACCTTTTTACAGAGACCCGCGAGGCCTGCGTATGAAGCCATTTGAGGCTAGAAAGAATACACTCGATGCTGCTATTAGAAGAATCTCGCAAGAAAAGTTAGGCGTAGACCCCGAAACGCTGCCTTTAACAGCAGACCATCCTTTAGTCATACAGACTAGAATGTTAGATAAGTATGTTTTCCCACCGCAATATGATTATCTGACTTTTGGTTATGATGGCCAAAGTAATCCCCCACAAATTGCTGGTGGTTCGCGACGAGCAAGTAGGGTTTTGATGTATGTTTTTGAATTTGAAGCTGAATTAGATAAAGAAGATTTGATGAATATATGGCAGAATCTACCACCGAAAATTGCAAAACACGGAGAAAGCCCACAAGATAAAGTTGTTATGCATGATTTATCAAAAATGATGGGTGGGGAAAGGAAAGTTCCAGACGATATCAGATGGGCTGTTTTTAAAGTTAAGAGAAGAGCAGAAAAGTCTTACCTAAGAAAGGTTGACGACAGTTTGTATGACACTGAAGCTGGAAATCTGTTCAAAAAAGCTGTAGAAAATAATCCAAATATTATTACGCCTACAATAGTAGAGGGTAAAGGACCGTCTTATAACTGGCCTTACGATTTCTTTTCATTAATAGAACTAATTAAGATAGATAGCAAGGTAATAATTGAATAATGAAGTTTTTTAACAAAAAACAGGATGTAATTGATATACAATTGACATCTTACGGCAGAGAAAAATTAGCTGCTGGTCGATTCAAACCAACATATTACTGTTTTTTTGATGATAACGTGCTATATGACGGCGCATATGCTAGTCTTACTGAGACACAAAATAGTATTCAAACAAGAATACTTGAAAATATGCAATATTTGAAGATAAATCCGCTAGCAAAAGGCCCAGAAACAAAAATTAATGAAAGAAATAAAGAAATATTTGAGGGCGATAACGAAATCTTAGAAATGAAAGACTATTATGGCGACAGTATACAGAATTCAGAAGATAGAGATACAATTTGCAAGTATAAGCTAGGTAATACAAAATTAGATATTCAAAAAGCGCCTAGTTTTACTATGGAATCAGCAGGAGCTAGTTTTGATACTGATAATTTTATAAATCACTATACCGGCTCAGGATATGTACAAGAAATACCTCAAATAAATGTAAATCTTAAGCACACTGCTACTAAAATGGTTGCTAGCTTAAGTGAAGGAAAAAGTGAAGAGCAAGAATATATGTATCCTTCCGATATAACAGAAGGTAATTTTATTGTAGAGCTTAAAGGAGACTATTTGGCAATAGATTTGCTAGAATCAAATGTTGATTATACAAAAGAAAATTTTGAATTTGAGATTTATGAAATAGTTACAAAAGAACGAAAAGAAAGAAAAGATAGCGAAGGAAATTTGATTCCTGATGATGTTACTGAAGAATTAGTTCCTTTACAATTAGAAAATACAACTGGTTTCCCAAGCACAGACCCCGAACAGAGCTTTATAAACAAATATTTTGAGGTTATGACAGATAACCAGATTCCGGAAGTTATTAAGAAGGGTTTTCCGAATGTTGATAACTCTAGGAACTCCAATATGAGCACGTTTGATGAGCAAGGCGGCAGTTCTGCAACCACCAGAGCTGATTCAGCCGGCGCATCACCTTATACTGGAAATAATCAAGATCCGGAGGACTGTAAGTAATGAGTGGCACAATGAAAGACATGTTGGGCTACTTACCATCAATAAAAACTCATGGAATTATATTGAACGAGAACAGTAGCGAAATGTCAGTAACTTTAGAGCTTTCAGCAATTGATACCGTTGATAAAAATGGTAATTTATTTTGGGGCTCTGATTATGATTTTTCTCAATATATAAAATATTCAATATTTTTACAAACAAATGCAGATTCTGAACAAGATATTTATAATATAATAAGAAATCCAGAAAAAAGAATTTCACATATGATGCAAGACTTACGCCGACGAGGTGCAGTCTCTAACGCTCAGCGTGTTGAAATAGGAAAAATGTCACCAACAGCAGTAGTTTCTAATTGGGTCAGTGGCATTGATAACACTACTAATGTTAGGAGTCAATATGGTGATTATATTTTTCCTATTGAGATAAATGCTAGTATGGGCTCATTTTTAACTGATTCTCGAAGTAATGATACCGATTCAATAAGACGAAATCTCAGTAAGTATAAAACTGTTGATAGCGAAGGGAAAGCAATAATACAAATTCCAGCAGTTAAAACATTTACAATAAGCAAATCAGACCCGTTTTACAGCAATTTTGCAGAAAGTAAATTTATGTCATGTTATATTTTTTCCATTTTCGATTTTCAACAATTAGTTGAAGATGAAAATATAAATAATTTTGATATAGGTATTGCAGATAAGATTGGCTCTGTTTTAACATATGATTTAATCTTGAAAAATGGTAGCGCTAATGATGTTGGCAATATAATGGAATATTTTGAAGCAGACCCTGGAACCGGTGAACTTGTGAGAAAAATATGGACTGGAAATTATCACGAAAGAACTTTGGAAAACGAAGGTGGTTACATTGGATTTCAAGCTGGAACTGCACAGAATCCTCTAGATATTAAGCTTACAAGAAGAATAGTAAGGAACGTTAAAGTTCAAGATATGCGAGGAGTGATTTCTAAAGATTGGAGTCAGTTAGGACTAGGAGCTGATGGAGAGGAAATAGTAGAAGATGAACGCAATGACTATTCGCTGATTTCAGGAACAGATGAAGTAGCAAATTTTACATTACCAAATTTTTCAGGTGAGAATCCCAAATCAGCTCAAAGTAGATTCATAAATTATTACAAAAATGTTGAGATGCAAAAGTTTTCACAAGGAAATTCAGTTGTTTATGGAAAAATGATTTTAGATCAAACATCTGAAGGATATGTTAACTATCTTTTTATGATTGACTTTTTTGATATATATATGAGAAATAGTCGCTTTGCCAAAGTAAATAGATATTTGGATGTTGCATCTAAAACAGGCGACACTATAAATGCTATGGATGCGGTTAGAAAGATGGTGGCTCCATCAATTAAGGTATTTCGAAGAAAAGTTAAGACTAGAAAAGCAGGTACCAACAGTTTTGGGTATGCAGACCATGAGGGATTAGATGAAGAAGAGCCTCCATATCTTGTAGCTGAAATTTCACAAATTGAAGGCTCTACTATTGCAAGTTTTACGTCTCAAATATCAAATAATTCAGATACCCGCGACGATACAGAAAGTAGAGGTTCTGTAGTAAGACAGGGCACATTAAGAGAGATAAATTTAAGAACCTCTCAAAACAATGTAAGAAATGAGTTTATAAAATCTTTTACTGGCACTGATTTTAGTGTTGATAGGTCCGGTGGTGCAACTTATCAATATTATGTTGAGATTGGTTTTATCGACAATACACAAGAATTTTACTTAAATAAATACAAGCAATTACTAATAGATATTAATTATCTCGAAACCTTATATGAAACGAGCTATCAATCATACGATTCTTACGAAAGAAAATATGATAGAACAAGCTCTGTTTGGCAAAGTTTTGTAGATAATTATCGCGATAATAATATTATCAGGCTTGAAATGACCACAATCGCTGCAGCGCGAGACGCAAAAAGATTAGTAAAGACAGCGCTGCACAACATTGTAAGTAGAGTAAACAAAATTTTGAGTATATTATATAATACAAACTCTGCAGCCATCGCTGAAGAGGGGGAAGACTATGACGCACAAGCAGAATTTGATACTAGTGGAAAAGTAACTCTACTCGACCGGGCCAGAATCAGAAGCTTGCTTAGTCCTTTTAATTCTAGCGCAAGTCCTGATAATCAATTGACATTTTTAAGGTTTTTAAATCACTTAAAAACGAATTATGGTTTGTTGTTGGATATTGATAATATACCAAGTCATAGGTATACTGAAAATTCAGCAACAAGCACAGGAAATGACACTGGCCCTTCAAGGCAATTCACAATAACTAATTTTTTTCCGGAATACATTACTCCAGACAACACTAGGTCTTATTTTAATTTAGCTTATTTTGGAGATATTTTCGAAGACCCCGGTAGTGAGTATGGTATCCCAGTTGTAACTTCTAATGATTTAAGCGAAAGAATTGATATATCAGCTGACAGGTTTGTGACAGGCCAGTACGAGAAGGCCATGAAAAACGAAGTAGTTTTAGAACCTATGTTCTTTAACTCATCATTAATTTTTCCTCAAGACAAGCCTGAAGGTTTTATATTTCACAGAGAACAGCAAAATCCAATAAATGTTAGAGCTATTCAAAATCCTAGAATTGGTTTAAGCGACGAAGATTTGAAAAATATTGCATCATCACTTTATCAGTCTGGCTTGTCTGAAATCAATTTTCAAACGCCGATACCTGTTCAGAAAAAAATTGATGTTAGTACTTTAAAAGATAATTTTGCACGCACAAATATTAAAAAATCTCTGAGACAATTTGAAAAAATGTATACTGAATCAATGAGAGAATTTGCAAACGAATTAGGCATATCTTTATATGCTGACCATATGCCTATGCCAACAGCACTTTTGAGTGATGTTTTAAGAGGTGATGATTCAAATAATTTTATAAATGAGTTATCAAAATTAGCAAATTTATCTGAACAAAAAACGTTTTTTATAGAGGAAATGAAAAATAAATTTACGTCTGAGTTAGGAGTGAGAGCGGCTGGCTCGAAGGTCGGCATAGAACTAATAGAAAAATTTTCTAATTTGTTTGAATCTATGTTAAATACCGACCATGATAGATTTTATGGTGATTTGCGAATAGATGTTGGCTATCCCGGGGTCACCCAGCCTGTAGTAGAAAAGTTTCCAGCTCAAATAAAGCAGTTTACATTAACTCCTCGTCACCCGTATTCAACAAAACAGCCAAAAACGAGAGTAGTTTTTGATACGTTTAAAATAATTAACATATTAAATAACGTTAATACAGGCGACAATATTAAAGAGACAGATGAAAATCCGGATATGCAAGATTTTATTCCTATGCTTCCTTCACAGATAACTAATCTAGGCTTGTCAGAGAATGAGTTTGTTTTATTGTCTTTGGAGCAATATGAAAATGAAGATATGCAGATAGGTTATTCTAAATTGTCAAAAGCTCCAGTTGCTACAAAATATGTTTTGATGAGAGGTGGTAACTAAAAATGGTAGATAAGTGTTTTGAAGATGAAATAGTCGACCCTACAATAAATCCGGACGGCGACGACGACGGGGCCGATGAAACCGAAGGCGATGATGGTGAACCGGTCAACCCCGCCGACGTCGGTTCTAATAATACTCTAGAGCAAAATGCAGAAGACGAAGAAGGTCCAGCCGAAGACTTACGCCCAATAGAGCCCACAAGTAACTTTTTGACAGAAGACAAAACAATCAAAGCACCAACTTCGGCAGTGTCTAGAAAAAAAATCATGATGCTATCTACACACTTCATCAATGGACGCAATGCTTTGCTACATTTAAATCAGAAGTTTAGTCGGGAAAACACCCGCAATGTATCTAGTACGTCCGATATTCAAAGACTTGCCATAAGATATCCACAAGAAGCTCACAAATATCAAGATGAATATCAATTTAAGCACGATATTGAGGCTGATGAAGAATACGGACCTATGCCTGATGGCCAAAGTACCAGCGCCGGCCTAACAATGGGCGCAATGGACACCGCAAAAAGAAATCACTCTATTGCATACAACACTGTTGACCCTTTAATGTATTGTTTGGGGGGTTATTATAAATCTCCAAGGTTGCGGTCAAATGATTCTACCGTGATTTATCAACATAGGCCCTCAAACAACAAAGGTGAGATAGGTAATGCGGAAGGCCTTGTCTTAGAGTACCCACACGCAACATTCGGTGATCAGTTCCCCTTTCAAGTTAGTGTTAAATCGGTTTCAAACGACTTTGTGAGTAGTATGTCGAATATAAATGGTAGACCATTTTTTAGTGACCCTGGCCTGAAAGAAAGGATTACTTTTGATTTTAGGGAAGTGAATATGTTCAATCCTAATGTTGAATCTAATGATTCTGTCATAGCTAGGGTCGGCTCCTATAGCGGGATTTATATCACTGAAGCACTTGCAAATATATCTAGCTATATATTTGGAGAGAGCATCGGTAGGTATCCTTTTAAATTTCCAAATAATCACATTAATATGGTAACACCAAATAAGGTTTATGAGCATTTTGACTTTGTAACTGATATGCCGTTTTTTGATACGGAAGTTGAAAAAATTAATACTATGAAGAACTTAACCGTTTCTACTAGATTGGAATCTAATTTTGTAACTAGTGAATATAGAAGGTATGGAAATTCCCAAGGTGAAAGAGAGGTGACCTTACCTTCAATTTATACACTAAGCACTTTAGATAAAGTAAAAGACTTACCCAGAGAGGAACAGGATGATTTTTATGAAAAAATGCAGAAAGTTGAAGGTGACCGACTCTTTGAAAAAATGTTATTTACTGCTTCTGATGTAAATCAATTCAAGTCAGTTAATGATGAATTTAAAGTAAAAGTTCCAATGTATGTAGAGTTCGATATTGGAACAAATCAAGGTTCTCCGATGGCAGAAATGCTTAGTGTAACAGGATTAGACAAAATGTTTCTACAGTTTCTTTCACAAGAGACCTTAGACAGAACCAACGGTCAGCCATTTGCAGAGGTAATTACAGGTACATCAAACGAGACTGGAGAACTTCCATCCGGAGCAAGACAACTAACAATTTCTGAAGGCACAGATGGCAACAAGATAGTAACTTTTAATTTTATGAACTGGTTAAACATGTTTTTTGGTGACGTCTATGAAGATAAACAAACTCTTCAAAAATCTCTGATAAGAAATACCGGTGGTCAGGTAGCAACAGTTGAGGAAGTTAGAGAAATGGACAACAATGATTTAGCCATGGCCGCGGCCCAATTGGAGTCCGCTTTTAGGACACGCATCAGAGAATTATTCGAGGCTCTTCCGGAAGAACAATATTCGAGAAACGTTGAGGACCCTAATGCTGATAATTTATCCGACGCCACCAGTATTTCTAGATTTTTGGCCAACCTTTCGACTGCCAGCACTGGTTACACACACTTTATGGGTCGTCGCGATGACCGCCGGTACCCTTTGAGAGAGGCTTTTGAAACATATAACGCCACTATTGAGCGTACTGTTAACAACAGGGCATCGACACAAAGAGATTTAATAGACCAAATCGCCTCGAACAAAGAAGAAAAGCAGAGATTAATTGATGAAATGATGCGAGGAATAGACATTAAGAATTTTCCTTTAAAAATGGAATCAGATATCAGTAATTTCAATCAGTTCAAAATGTTAATACAAGCATTATCACTAAAAGGCAAAATAGATACAAAATATAGGTCACTATTTAGAAGCTACAAAGAGTTGATAGATGGTAGTAAGATGTTCGCGCATTCTGAAACTCTTGGTTATCGAATTGATAAACATAAAGTTGATAACGACGGCGGAGTAGAAACCACCCCTGTACAAAGTTTTTATATGATGGACAGTGATGGTATTGAAAATATAAATTTTATTGATAGTCAAATTATCTTCGGTCAAAGATATATTTATAGAATTTATGCATATGACTTTGTAGTGGGAACCCAATATAAATATGACAGTGTACTGTCCAGAGAAGATGGTTCTATGTTAACATCTCTCACCCGTGGCCCGAGCGGCAACCGTATAGAGTTTTTCCAAGAAGTAAATGCTATGCACTCTTACGGACTGGAAGAAAACCAAGTTAGCTTGTTTGTGAATTCTATGCCAATTTATAAAATTGTAGAAATTCCATATCTAGAGAAAGAAATTATTGTTATTGACAGACCACCAATGTTTCCAGAGGTTAAATTTTATCCACTGAAAGATAACAAAAATATGTTCAAAGTTTGTCTACAAGCAACTAGTGGCGAAAGACGTTTGGACCCAATAGCGATAGAAGATCGAGATAGTGCGTTAATAGAAGATATGAGAAGGATACAGGGTGTTCCTGCTGGTGAGCCTATTTTTTATGAAAGTGATGATTTGCCAACAAATTACGAAGTTTTTAGAACTACTGCCGCACCGCTAAGTTATGAAAATTTTAAAGGAAGAATGATTCGCACAGCTCCATCGGAAAACGCATCAGCCACTGATTTTTATGATTATGTAGTTCCAAATATAAAATATTATTATACATTTAGAGCGATAGATAAAAGTGGTAATATGTCTAATCCTTCAATAGTTTATCAGGTAGAAATAATTGACCATGAAGATTATTGTTATTTAGACGTTAGGCCATACAGTTTTCCAAAAGCTCAAAGAACATTTATCGATAAGTTTGAGAGGCTTCTTTTCATCAGGGCATCCAGTAATCAGAGGTCTTTTGAAATGGGTGATGACCCCTCAACGAGCGATGTTGCTGAAATGGGCTCTTTTGGTAGAAATTCAGGTCCGGAGGGCTCTATTTTTACTAAAGGTAGGAGGTTTAAAGTAAGAATTAAATCTAAACATTCGCAAAAGAAAATTGACTTGAATTTGTCTTTTACAGAAGATGTACGTGTCAATAATGAGACAATCTTAGACCCGGCAACTCTCGCAGAAGCAGCTAGAACTCAGCTTTTAAGTGCTAATATTGATTTTGCAAGAATGAATACTGCTTTCGGCCCAGAATATGAAAAATTCATTGCAAACTTTTTAGAAAATGCTCAAATTATAATGGGCGAAGATGTGCAAAGATTTGCAGACACAGTTAGACAAAATAGACTAGGTGCTATAACTAATCCAACACCTTCTGCTGGCCCCAGCCGCGGCGGCTCATCTGGAGGCGGTTCATCTGGAGGCGGCTCGCCTGGAGGTGGAGGAATGGGAGGCAGTTCTGGTGGTGGCTCACCCGGAGGAGGAGGCACTGGCTACTCAAGCGGTTGATAGAATATAATAAATATAAAAAAGAAAATTACTATTAAAAATACTATTTATAATGAGATATAGTATTAATAACACATAAGTAGAGGTAAAAATATGGCATTTCTTGATAACTCGGGCGACATTTTGCTCGATGCAGTTTTAACAGATACAGGTCGAATGAGAATGGCTAGAGGCGACTTTAAAATTGTTAAGTTTGCTCTAGGAGATGACGAAATTAATTATGGTCTTTTCGAAGCAAACCACACTTCAGGCTCAGCATACCAAGATTTAAAAATTTTACAAACTCCAGTTTTTGAGGCCTTCACGAACAATACGTCTGTCATGAAATCTAAATTAATGACAATTGGTAGAACAAATATCCTTTATCTACCAAAGATTCTTATCAATACCAAGCACTCTCCCTTTGTTGCCTCTGGCGATAACAAAAATACCTTTGTTATTGTAGCTAACAAAAAACTATTTGATAGCGATAAAGTTGCAGCCACTGAAGAGGATGGTGTCATGTATGGCCATGGCGGCGATGGATACCCTAAAAATGCAATTATTTTAGACCAGGGTATAGTAGACGCAAATGAGGACCAAGATGTTACAGCGCCAATTGACCCAGATTTAAGAGAAACACAATTTATATTGAAAGTTGACCACAGAATCGCAAGAGTTGCTGCACCCAATTTATCACCAAAAAGTAATTTAGATGATATTGTCCCTCACAGAAATGCAACTGGCCGCAAAACGCCGATATTCATAGATGACGATAATATTGCACATTATGCTTTTGGAACATCTGATACAGATTATGTTACGCCTATACGAACATTGACTTCTGTCGATGTTGAGCTAGGTAGAGATACCAGTCAATTGGTACATCAAGGTCCTTTAGGCACAAGATTCGGCTTTAGATTAGTTGCTTCAGAAGCAGCAAAAACGTCAACAAGTTTGTATAGCAAGTTAGGAAAATTAGGCTCTAGTGGCGTCTCATTTATAGGTGGCGGAGGCACTGTGGCTAATTGTGACTTTATCGACACTATAGCTAGAGTTACAGGAGTGACAACTGGATACAGCATTGATATCCCAGTGCGCTTTATAAGAAACACGAATCCATCGTAAAGGTTTAAATAATGGCTAGTACTTTTAAAACATTCACAAATAGCGACAAAACAAGCAGCAGAAGCTTGATGCACGAAGCTATACCAATAACAGGTTCATTAATATCTGGTTCTTATGGGAACAAAACAATAATTACAGGCTCAGCAGAGCCACACATTAAAACATATAGTCATGGTATGTTTCAATCTGTTTACGATTATCCACATCTTAGTTCATCTGCTAATCATTTGTTTGACATTACTTTTGGTTTTAAGACCGGCTCAATGAGCAATGCTGGTGTTTATACTGAAGGCAACAGCCTTGTGGATACTCAAGCTGAGAAAAAGTTAAATGTTTATAACCAACTATCTCAGATTTTAGTTGGATACGATGAAAACGGAAATCTTAGAAAATTTGATAGAGATGGAAATTTTGCAACCGCCAATGTAGACCATTCAGATAAAATAGCTGATGTTGCAGCTATTTGTTTTTCTCGCCTATTGGTAAAAGATGAAATTAAAAAAGGTAGTTTTTCCTTAACTCTTGGAGTTCAGGAAGAGTTGAATACAGCTTTCAATGTCAGGATATTAATTACTGACGATGGCGCGACTAATAATTTTAGATCCAACTCACCAGCTGGAGAATACGGGTTTCTTAAAGCTCAAGATGGAACCGATGGCGCTATTGATAACAGTGTTCCTGCGGCTGACCGTACAGTTGGCTTGATATACTATCAAGCAGGAATTGTTGTGTTAGATTATACCAAGATTTTTTCCAAAAAAGGTAATCCGAATGCTCCAGATTTTACGCAGGATAAAGATGGAATTTTAAATGGGTCTCCAGCCGGCGAACCAGCGATTACCGACTCAAGTGTATATCTTACACAATTTCCCAGCCATCAGACCACTGCAGCAAGAATGGTAGATAGAGGCACAATTGACCAAGCATGCTCTGCTCTTAGGTCCAGGATACAAAGTATCAGTTTTAACAATACAACAGAACTAAATTCAACTGTATATTTCTGCAGAATGAATCACAATGAATTTAATTACAGTTCAAACCCAACTTATTTATCCGGAAGTCAAATAAGAGTCAAAGAACAAAAATCAGACATTCCTCGGTCCTATGTCACAACAATTGGGTTATATTCAGCTGATAATGAACTTTTAGCAACTGCAAAACTTTCTGAACCCTTAAGAAAAGACCCTACTAATGAATTGTTTCTAAGAGTGAGGTTAGATTACTAAGATGGCAACAACCTTTAGAACGCTAACAACCAACGATATTGTAAAGTCCAGAACAAGGCTCCATGAATATATTCCAATAACAGGCTCTATTTTATCTGGTTCGATATATGGTGACAGAAATGTAAAAACCTTTTCTCACAATCTTTACGAATCAATTTTTGATTATCCTCACGCTAGTTCATCTGCAAATCATATTATGGATATAAGTTTTGGTGCCTTTACAGGAAGTTCAGCGCCACACACTATAAGCAAAAATGATAAAGGAAGAATATATCAATTATATAGTCAAATGCTTATGGGCTTTGTGACCTCTGGTTCGCTTGGTAGTGGCAAAAAGAGACAAAATTACGGTATCCAGTTTGACCAAGATGGAAATATTGCTGCCGGCGGCACAAAAATAAACGAGTGTTACTTCATTAACTTCTCTAGACTATTAGTCAAAGATGAGATTAAAAAGGGCACATTTAATCTAACATTGGGAATTGCTAGAAGTTATACTAATCCATTTACAGGTTCTGCAGTAATAAGAGATGTCGCGGTCGCAGAAAAAGGACAGACTGTAACTTACAACGGTGCGGACAGTTTTAGAGTTAATGCCACTGTTGGTGAATATGGATTTCTCTATATGTCGGGCTCAGACGACAGCGGTACTGCCGCTCAACACGGGATTGTCGACACAGCAACAGGCGGTAATCCAGGCACTGACACAGCAGAAGCTCTTAGTTTGCCAGTGGGCTTGATATTCTATCAGCCCGGTATTGTAGTTTTGACCTCCTCTATTTTTAATGACAATCTTCTAGAAACCGCCAAATTTCCAGGAACTGGATTAGAATTAACATCTTCTGGAAATGGTGGTTCGCTATCAGGCACAAAAACTGAAATTTATACAGCTACAATACCAAATTTGGCAAGAGGGCTCAGAAATAGAATAAGGAATATTACTTTTAATAATACTGTTGAGTTAAATTCAACAATTTATATGTGTCGTGCTCAATTAGGTGATTACAATTACAGTTCAAATCCAACATATTTGAACTCAAGTAAGATTGTTGTCAAAAACGAAAGAAAAGACCAGCCTATATCTTATATTACAAGCGTAGGCCTATATTCCTCTGACAATGAACTATTAGCAATTGCCAAAGTTTCAGAACCTCTACGAAAAGACCCCACAAACGAACTAACTATGAGAGTTAGATTGGACTACTAAAAAATGGCTACTTATAAATTTGGAAAAGACGATCTTATGGTCAATATCCTAAGAACGCATCCAGAATATGAAGTCATCATAGCCGCCAATAAATATTACATTAACAATAGAAACGAGCACATACCTAGGGTTGTAGATGGCGTGGACGTTTTAGAGAGAAATGTTCCTCAAGGTCACATTAGTTTGTATGAACTTAATATCAATAGGCTGATAGATAATGGAACTGGAGATAAGCCATGGGAAACTGCAACATCTATTTTTCCTTTTGTGACAAAAGATGGAACAGGTGGCTCTTTTAAAACTATTTCTACTTCACAATATTCTACAGATTTTAGCTATGGCAATGTTATAAAGTCAAAGTATCCGCTATCTGCTAGTTTCTCTAAGATTTTTATCCCCAAAGTGCCCGGGGAAAGAGATAACAAAAAGTTTATTTACGCTCTTGAAAATACTTTAAATGAATATACACACATGAGCCCACATTATCAATTTTCTTCTTCTCTAGGGGTTAAATTAGAACAAGAGATGAGTATCATAACAATACCCAGTATTTTTTATGGTTCTGAAATCAAGCCAGGTTCAATTTCTTTAGATATTTATTTGACAGGTTCTCATAAGGCCAGACTACAAGATATAAATAGAAATGGTGAACTTATAGAAACTACCGGTTCTAATGTTGGCAAAGTTGCTGGTGTTGCTCTTTATAATGAGGGGTTTTTTGTATTGACAGGTTCATGGGATATCGACCCTGAACACCTTGAAAAATATGCTGACCAAAGCCCAGACCAAACTCCAAAATGGAGACATTTCGGACAAGGATTACCATCAACAGGTCAAGATGCAGCCGCTCCAGCTGGCGGCGAATTTGGAGATGCATTAAAGACCAGTTTTTCTTTCAAATTCAAGGGTACAAATAAAATACCAACAATGACAATGTTTGCACATGCAAAAAAAAATGAGTTGAATTATTCTAATAATCCTACTTTTGTTCAAAAAACATCAAGACAAGCAGATTCAATTAAAGAAAGTGTATATGAGCAAGATGAAAGAGTTATTAAAAATATTACAAAGTCTCCATTTGCCAATGAGGAAGCTAAATTTGAAAAAGAGACTTATATTTCAAAAATCGGTATTTATGATGAACACTATAACTTGTTGGGAGTTGCAACCTTAGCAACACCAGTGAGGAAAACGGAGGATCGTGATTTTACATTTAAGTTAAAATTAGATTTTTAAAATGAAGTTGCAATATAAAGTCGATTTATTGACTAATAAACTAGAATATCTAAGAAAAGAAAAAGAATATTGCGAGGAATTAACCAGAGAAGCCATGGGAGAGTTTCATACTGAATTTATGAGCTTGATAGCTCACTTATCAGAAACTCAAAAAAGTTTAATTTATAGGTTTATAAACGAAAGAGTCACCACACCCGAAGAAAGAGGCGAATATCCGGAAGAGGATGAAAACAAAGATAGAGAAATAATTAAAAAAGAAACCCCGGAACCTATAAAAAAAGTATTCAAACAAATAGCAAAAAAGACACATCCGGATGTCGCTACTGCTGAACAAGCAGAGGTTTTTCAAAAAGCTCAAGCTGCAGTTGAAGAAGAGAGTTATTCTCAGATTCTACAAATTGCAAAAGAGTTAGAAATAAAGCCGCATGTCCCAACACAAAAGGATGTAGATTTGTTAGAAAAAGAAGTAGAAACAATAAATGTTGTTTTGAAAAATTTAAAAGAAACTTATGCATGGACATGGTATCATGCAGATAGTAGAGACGCCGTTATGGAGAGGTATATTGTCAAAATTACACAGATGTGTTCTAGGTCTTGATATTTCCACGTCTATAACCGGCGTAACATTATTAGATGAAAATGATAAAATATTAATCTGTGAAGCTTGGGATACGAGAAACAAAAACAAATTTCCAGATATATATGAAAAAGCCAAGTTCATACAAATAAAATTACAACAAATTGAAAATGATTATCAAATAGAGGAGATATACATTGAACAATCACTGCACTCTTTCAAGTCTGGCTTCTCATCAGCTCAAGTTCTCTCAACACTTTCCCGATTTAACGGCATCATTTCTTGGATTACTTTTAACACTTTTGGGAAATCTCCACATTTAATTGCCGCAACTTCAGCGAGAAAACAAAGCGGTATCAAAATCCAAAAAGGAACGAAAGCAAAAGAACAAGTTCTGCAATATGTTCTTGACAACTTACCAGATATTGCGATAGAATATACAAAACATGGAAATCCAAAACCCGGCTCTTATGATCGGGCTGACAGTTGGGTTATCGCAAAAGCTGGATTAGAACTTTGGAAGCAGAAAAACTAAGCATATTAACTTCTTTTTTGGGTCGCCCATTTAATAACGGAACAGAGAATCTTTTTACGTGTCCGTATTGCCGCCACCACAAAAAAAAGCTGTCTATAAACGTTGAAAAGAATGTATGGAAGTGTTGGATTTGCAATAAGTCTGGCCGTAATGTGTTTTCTCTTGTGAAGAAGTTTGGCACAAGAGACAATATAAACACATGGCAAAAATTTACTAATTTTGTTGAAATAAACAGATTTGAAGATATCTTCTTTGCAAAACAAGAAGAGGAAGTTAAGCAGATTATTGCGCTTCCGGAAGAATTTAGAAGTTTAACGTCCAATAAATTACCGCTTACAGCAAAACAGCCTCTAAACTATCTTAGAAAAAGAGGAATAACTAGAGATGTTATTTTAAAGTGGAAATTAGGATATTGTCTTGAGGGTGAATACAAAAACAGGATTATTGTTCCTTCATTTGATGAAGAAGGTGAACTTAATTACTTTATTGCAAGAACATTTGCTGATGATTATATAAAGTATAAAAATCCTCCAGTTTCAAAAGACATTATCTTTAATGAATTAGCGATTGACTGGGATGAAGATATAACTTTGGTGGAAGGTGTGTTTGATTGTTTTAAATCTCAGAATAGTATTCCACTTTTAGGTTCTTCTTTGAACGAAAACTCTTGCATTTTTCAAAAAATTATGCTAAAATCGAAAAAAGTTTATTTCGCTCTCGATAAAGATGCGAAAAGAAAAGAGAACAAACTTATTAGACTTTTTCAATCCTATGGAATAGAAGTATTCAAAATTAATTTAGGAGAAAAAGAGGATATGGGAGAGGTAGAACTTGGTGAATTTAAAAAACTTAAGCAAAGTGCTAACTTTACTCATAATGATAACTATTTAATAGGTAAGATAGAAGAAATATAGGAGTATATTATGAAACTCACAAAGAACAAACTTAACGAAATCATCCAAGAAGAGATTGCAAGAATCAACAAGAGTGAACCAACAAACGAAGAGATTTTTGAAGCTATCGAAATCTTGTCAAAAGTGGATGAAACAATTCTAAAAGAAAATTTGGACCTTTTCCAGCCTATCCTAGAAAAATTAATTTAATACTTGACTTCCTAAAAAACAACCACTATAATAAGAGTATAGCAAAAGGAGTATAGATGCGGTTCGCTCATATTTCTGATACTCATATCAGAAACTTAAAGTATCATTTTGAGTACAGAGAAGTATTCAAACAAATTTATTCTTATTTAAAAGAGAATAATATCGATTATATTGTGCATTGTGGAGATATTGCTCACACAAAAACACAAATATCACCAGAATTTGTAGAAATGGCTACAGATTTCTTTAGAAGTCTTGCAAATATTGCCCCAACTTACGTAATTCTTGGTAATCACGATGGAAATCTAAGAAATAGCAGCAGGCAGGACGCTTTAACTCCAATTGTTGATGCTCTAGGTCACGAAAACCTTTTCCTAATAAAGAATTCATCAATTGTTGACTTAAAAGACAACTTTGCATTGAACATTTTATCAGTTTTTGATGAAGATAACTGGAAAACACCGGACCCAAACAAGATAAACATTGCTTTATATCATGGTTCAATCTTAAATTGTCAGACTGATACAAATTGGGTCATGGATTCTACTGACCACACTATTGATATTTTCGATGGATGTGATTATGCCTTTTTGGGAGACATACACAAGGCTCAATCTCTAGATGAGAAGGGCAAAATTAGATATGCAGGTTCTACTGTACAACAAAACTTTGGCGAATCCTTAGATAAAGGCCTTTTATTATGGGATATCGAAGATAAGGACACTTTTACATGTGAATATATCACATTTGATAATCCAAAGCCGTTTGTTACAGTGCCGCTAACAAAAAAAGGTAATTTACCAAAGAAACTAAACATTCCAGAGGGTGCCAGAGTTAGGTTGGTATCTGAAAACAGCATTTCTCTTGATAAAATGCGTAGAGCGGTAGATATTGTTAAGTTTAAGTACACTCCAGATTCAGTTACTTACTTAAATCGCGCAGCTAGTAAAAAACTAAGCCTTGAGAACTCTGCAGAAAGCGCACAGAAAGACCTTAGAGATATTAAGGTTCAAGAAGAACTTATAAAAGAGTATCTTAAAGAGTACGAAGCTTCAGACAGTGTTATGAAGAAAGTATTGGAGCTAAACCAAAAATTTAATACTTTAATTGAACAAAAAGAAGATACTTTTAGAAATATTAACTGGTCTTTGAAGAAGATGGAGTGGGATAACCTTTTTAATTACGCAGAAGACAATGTAATTGACTTTACAAAGTTAAATGGTGTTGTTGGCATATTTGGAAAGAACTTTTCCGGCAAATCTTCTATTATTGATAGTTTGTTATATACTGTTTATAATTCAAGTTCAAAATCTATTCGCAAGAACTTGAATATGATTAACCAAAACAAACAAGATTGTGTTGGAACAGTAACAATTACAATTGATGATAAAGATTATGAGATTTCCAGAACTTCAGAGAAGTACACAAAGAAGTTAAAGGGCGAAGAAACCCTAGAAGCAAAAACAGATGTTGAATTTTCGATGAAAGACTTAATTGGAAACGTAACCAGTTTGAATGGGACCTCCAGACAGGACACTGATAAAAACATCAGAAAGTACTTTGGGACCATCGATGATTTCCTTATGACTTCGATGGCCAGTCAGCTAGATTCACTATCTTTCATCAATGAAGGTTCGACAAAAAGAAAGGAAATACTGGCCAAATTTCTTGACCTAGAAATCTTTGATAAAAAGTTCAAGATGGCTAAAGAAAGTGGCTCAGACGCCAAGTCTGCCTTCCAGAAACTCAAGGATATCAACTTTTCTGAGATTGAAGAGGACATCAAGTCTCGTATATTCAAGAGCGAGATTCAGATTGCTGAAAACAAGGCTCTGCATGCTTCTATTTCGGAAGAAACTCTTAAGCTAAAAGAAGACTTAAACGCAGTGCAACAAAAGATAAATTCTGCTCCAACTGAGGTTGTTGATATTTGTGCATTAACAGATAATATCCAAAAAGCCAAAACTCTTGTTTTTGAATTGGAGACTAAAATAACGGAAGTTCAAAGTCAGATTGAAACTGATACAATTCTGTTTGAGAAAATAGAGAACTTCATGAAAACATTTGATGTCGAAAAATACACAGAAGACAAAAAATTGTTTCAAGAGAAAGATTCTTTACTTAAAGAGTTTTTGCAGAAGATGAGGAAAGAATCTGAAAACATTACAACATACAGAAAGAGAGAATCGCTCTTAAGCGAAGTTCCGTGTGGTTCAGAATATTCTCATTGTAAGTTTATTAAAGATGCTTACGAATCAATTGATTTGATTGCGATATCTGAGAAATCTGTAAAGGAATATTCCAATAAAACAAATCAACTCGGAGAGGAAATAAGAGAACTAAACTACCAGAAAATCGAAGAGTATTTGGCAAAGTATCAAAAGGTTCTCGATAAGAAAAACAAGACAGCAACTAATATTGCTCAAAACAAAATAAACATTGAAAGATATAAAACAGAAGTATTCAAGAACAAGTCTTTGTTAGAAGACCTATTGTCAAAGCAAGAAGATTATAACAAGAATAAAGAAGTTATTGAAAACTTAGAAAAGTTGATTTCTCAAAGAAATGCTCTGAAAAAAGATATCAACAACAAAGAAAAAGAGTCCGAAAAATGTAATGAAGTTTTGATGGAATTATATAAAACAAATGGTTCTTTGGAAGAGAAATTAAGTGCAAATTCAGAAAAGAAAAAAGAATATGAGAAGTGTAAAGTTGACTTTGCAGCCTATGACCTTCTTATGACTTGTTGCCATCCGAACGGCATTTCTTATGATATTATTAAAGAGCGCTTACCAATTATTAACCAGGAAATTGCAAAGATGCTTACAAATATCGTTGAGTTTGAAATTTTTATCAAGAACGAAGATAAGAAACTCGATATCTTCATTAAGCATCCAAAACATGATCCAAGGCCGCTAGAAATGGGCTCTGGTGCTGAAAAAACCATTGCTTCAATGGCTATTCGTTTAGCGTTTTTAACAGTCACTAGTTTACCAAAGTCAGACCTATTTATATTAGATGAGCCTGGTACAGCTTTAGACGAAGAAAACATGGAAGGATTTGTAAGAATCTTGGATATGATTAAAAATTATTTTAAAACTGTTATACTTATATCACATTTAGACAGTTTAAAGGACTGTGTAGACATGCAAATTAACATAGAAAAACAAGACGGCTATGCGAAAGTGAGGATTTAAAATGGTAGAAGCAGCTAAGGCATTTGCAGACAGGTATGTAGAAAGGTTCATCTCTAGAAAGTTTTTGGCTTGGTTGACAGCAACTTGGCTTTGTCTTACGGGTTCAGTTACAAGCGATAATTGGGTTGCAGTGACTTTGGCTTATATTGGTACACAAGCATTAGTTGATATGGCAACTCAGTGGAAGCATGGAAAGCAAAAGTAATGACTCTTTTTGCAATTAAAAAAGCTTGGCTTTGGGCAAAACATAACTGGGTTATTATTGCTTTGGTTTTATATACATTGGTTATGTGGTTTGTCTTTCGTAGAAATGCTGATGCAGCATTGGAAGTCTTAGAAGCCAAGCGCAAATCTTATGATGACCAAATTAGAGCGCTGAAAAACAGCCATCATGATGAAATTCTGAAGAAAAACGAACTAATCGAAACTTATCAAAAAACTATAAAAGAAATTGAAAAAAAGTTTGAAGAGCAAAAAAGAGAATTAAAAGAAGAAGAAAAAGAAAGAGTAAAAGAAATAATAGTAAAATCTAAAAGGAAACCAGATGTTATTAAAAAAGAAATCGAAGAAGCTTTTGGCTTTACTTTTGTCCCTCCTGATAATTCCTAGTGTATCATTAGCGAATGAAGGTAAATTCTCTAGAATAGCTCCAGGTCAAACTCTTCCCTTTGCTGCCTGGTGTTTTGATGATACAGCCATGGCTAGAGTAAAAGCCACCATAGAGTTTTCAACAAAAAACTGTGAACTTAAAACGGAAATGGCATTAGCCAAACAAAAAGCTAATTTTAATTTAAAAATTGACAATTTACAAGTTCGTTATGATACCCTAAAAACATCATCTGATGAAATAATCGCGATTAAGAACAAGGAATTAGAAGAACTAGAAACTGCCGCACTTAAAAGGCCAAATGATTATTCTTATTTCTGGTTTGGGGGAGGTACTGCAGTTGGCATTTTAACAACACTGGCTGTAGTTTATGCAGTAAAATGAGCAAAGACCCAGATTTTGTATTTCGTTTAGAAAAAGCCATAGAAGAGAAATATGGCAAAGAAACTGTTGTTAATCCAAAGAGCAAATGGGATAAAGAAAAAGAGAAAAAATATAGAGAAGAGCTAAAACAGTTCTATTGCGAAAAGGCAGATGATGAGAAAGTTTTATATAATGGAATTTTAGTTTCGAAAAAACTATTTAATAAAGATAAAAATGTTTCTTGTTCCGCATGCGGTGTATATAGCTTTAAAGACCAGGACACTTATTTTTTGAAAAAGTGGACAACATGTTTTGATTGTTATATTCAATATATAGATGGTAGAGAAGAAAGATGGCTTGACGGATGGAGACCAAAACACAAAACTGAGGATGTATAAACATGGCAACTACATTAGAAATTATTCAAGGTATTTCACAGGCAGCAGGTTATGCTGTAGATTGTGGTCACGGACGTGATGGAGAACCATTAAAGATTGGTCTTCGCAGAGAAGAAGGAAATCCAATGCTCGATAAAAGAGTTATGGATGGTTTTTCTGTAAAAATGAGCGGAAACATGATGAGACTTAGTTATCATTGTGAGCCACCACTTAAAGAAATTCATAATTCTAATTTTGAAAACGAAGTAGCTCAAATTGTTGACAAGTGCAAAAAGCACATCCAGAAAGAGTATAAGAAGATTACCGGTCGTTCTTTAGGGCTAAAAGAAGTGGAAGAAATTCAAATCAGAGTTGAATACATCTCAAGAATTAGAACTGCGGTGACTGCTCATCAGAATTATAGAATTAACGCAATTAAGGCGGAACCACTTCAAGAGAGTATTAGGAACTGGATTGCACAAAAGTAAGATAATGTCTTTCCAATTATCTAAAAAACAAATCTTGAAAGAGATATTGACGTGTGGCAAAAAGCCGTCATATTTTATCGACAATTATTGTAGAATAACCCACCCACAAAAAGGCTTGATACCCTTCAAGTTATATGACTATCAAAAAGACCTTATAGAAGATTTTCAAGATAACCGCTTTAACGTTATTTTGAAAGCAAGACAATTAGGTATTTCAACTGTTTCAGCTGCATATATCGTTTGGTTGATGATGTTCCATCGCGAAAAGAATGTTCTCGTTATCGCAACTAAATTCAGCACAGCTTCAAACTTGGTGAAAAAAGTTAAAAGTATTCTTAAGAACTTGCCGGAATGGATGCAAATTGCAACTGTTGAAATAGACAATAGAACCTCTTTTCAGCTCAGTAACGGTTCACAAATCAAAGCAGCTGCAACTTCTGGTGATGCTGGTCGTTCTGAAGCTCTATCTCTTTTAGTTATTGATGAGGCCGCACACGTTGACGGATTGTCAGAGCTTTGGATGGGTCTTTATCCTACGCTATCAACTGGTGGTCGTTGCATTGCTCTTTCGACTCCAAACGGTGTTGGAAACTGGTTTCACAAAACATACGTTGAATCAGAACAATCTTTAAATGATTTTAAGCCAACAATTTTACCATGGGATGTACACCCTGATCGTGACGAAAATTGGTTTAAAAAAGAAACAAAGAATATGTCCAGAAGAGAGATTGCACAAGAGCTAGAATGCAATTTCAATATGTCTGGCGAAACTGTTTTTCATAATGAAGATATTGCTAGAATCAGTGAACAAGTTTGTCAGCCAAAACATAAAACTGGTTTTGATAGAAACTATTGGATTTGGGAAGAAGCAATTCCAGGTGAACAGTATTTGGTTTCTGCTGATGTTGCAAGAGGCGATGGAAAAGACTATTCAGTTTTTCATGTATTCAAATTAACAACCATGGAAATTGTAGCAGAGTATCAAGGAAGATTGACTCCTGATATATTTTCTCAACTATTGTTTGATGCTGGCAAAGAGTATAACTCTTCAATGCTCGTTGTAGAAAACAATTCTGTTGGTTTTGCAGTTTTAAACAAGCTTATAGAGATGAATTATCCAAATCTTTATCATTCAATAAAATCAACTCATGAATATGTAGACTCCTATACAGCTGAATCTATGTCTAATTCTGTTGCAGGATTTACAACTTCTCAAAAAACAAGACCGTTAATAATTGCGAAGTTGGAGGAATTCATCAGGAATAAACTAATTACAATAAATTCAACACGAATGTTAAATGAAATGAAGACTTTTGTGTGGAATCATGGTAGAGCAGAAGCAATGCGCTCTTATAATGACGATTTGGTTATGGCGTGTGCGGTTGGTTGCTGGGTTAGAGATACAGCTTTGGTAGCCAATCAAAGAAATGTGGAATATAATAAAGTGTTTTTAGATTCTATGGTAAAATCAAATACAACTCTCAACACTACAATCCCCGGTATGATAGGGCATAGTGACAAAAATAACAAGAAAAGGGAAGCTGTGAAAACACAAATAGAATATTCATGGCTTTTTAAGGGATAAAAATGGCAGAACAAACAAAGAATCCAAAGAATTCCGAAAATTTACTGTTTAAAAGATTGACAAGATTACTTTCTGGGCCTCTTGTGAATTATAGAACACAAACCGGTCGCAGACTACGAAGGATTGACTTAGATAATTTTGCTTCTAGATTTAAATCTGCTAGCGGCAAGCAATTTAAAAAGATGGCGTATGACCCTTTTAGCAACTTGCAAACAAACGTTATGCAAGGAATGCAAAGAACTGAAAGATACGTTGATTTTGACCAAATGGAATATACTCCTGAAATCGCATCTGCTCTTGATATCTATGCTGACGAAATGACAACAAGCAGCAATCTTAATCCCTTGATGAATATTCATTGCCCAAATGAAGAGATTAAGAGTATTCTTCACACACTATACTACGATATTATGAATGTAGAATTCAATCTTTTTGGTTGGTCTCGTACAATGTGTAAATACGGTGATTTTTTCTTGTATTTGGATATGGATGAAGATAGAGGAATTCAAAACGTTATTGGTTTGCCATCAACAGAATTAGAAAGATTGGAAGGCGAAGATAAAACAAATCCAAATTATGTTCAGTTCCAGTGGAATTCTGCAGGAATGACGTTTGAAAATTGGCAAGTGGCACACTTCAGGGTTCTTGGTAACGACAAATATTCTCCATATGGTTCTTCAGTTTTAGAGCCAGCGCGTAGAATTTGGAGACAGTTGACGCTTTTAGAAGATGCAATGATGGCATATCGTATTGTTCGCTCTCCAGAGCGCAGGGTTTTCTATATTGAAGTTGGTAATATTCCACCACAAGATGTAGAACAATATATGCAGAAAATTATGACACAAATGAAACGACATCAAGTTGTTGATCCGGATACAGGTCGAGTTGATTTACGATACAACCCTCTTTCTATCGATGAAGACTATTTTATTCCAACCAGAGCTGGACAAAACAGTAGAGTTGAGTCATTACCTGGTGGTCAGTATACTGGCGACATTGATGACGTAAAGTATCTTAGAGATAAATTGTTTGCTGCATTAAAAGTGCCACAATCTTACCTCTCAAGAGGTGAAGGTAGTGAAGAAGATAAAACTACTTTGGCTCAAAAAGATATTAGATTTGCAAGAACAATTCAAAGATTGCAAAGGTCTATTGTTTCTGAATTAGAAAAAATTGGCATTATACATCTTTATATTTTAGGATTTAGAGAAGATGATTTAGTATCTTTTAAGCTATCTTTGAATAATCCTTCGAAGATAGCAGAGCTACAAGAATTGGAGCACTGGAAAACCAAGTTTGATACAGCTTCTTCAGCGACTGAGGGTTTCTTTAGTCGCCGCTGGATTTCAAAGAATCTGTTCAATATGTCCGACGATGAGTTCTTGAGAAATCAGCGCGAGATGTTCTTTGATAGGCAATATGACGCCAGTTTGGAATCTGTAGCAGAACAAGTTCAAGCAGACATGTCCCCTGATGCTGCAGCAGGCGGCACCGGAACTGGCGATATGGAAGCAGAGTTAACAGCTGACGTTCCAGTGGACGAGCCACCGGTTGAAACAGAGCCAGCAGATACCGGCGGTGACGCTGAGATGGGAGACCTTCTGGCCACACCTGGTAAGAGAGATGATACGCCTAGAAAATCTTCTTTTGCAGATGGCTCTACAACAACTAACAAATCAAAAGGAAAAAAATATACTCCTGTAAAAAATAAATCTAAATCTGGGTATAAAGTACAGAATACGCACGGCCTTTATAATCGAGAAAAAGCAAGGTCAACAAACAGAAATTTGTTTCCAGGTTTATCTGATTTCAATAGCCTAGCCAGAGGCATTTTTGAAGAAGAGGAAACTAATTATAGTGAAGAGGAAAAGAACATTTTCAGCTTGAACAATGAAGTAAAAAAGATTGTTGAAAGCATTAACTTTGAGGATATCAAAAAATGAGACTTAAGCACAATAAGAAGAGAAATACCGCGTTTGTTTACGAGGCCTTAATTAGAGAGCTGACAAAATCGATTATTAAACAAAACAGTAATCGAAAGAATAAGATAGTCTCGATTATAAAAGAGCATTTTTCTGAGGGTACAGAACTATCCAAAGAGTTGAATCTGTACCGAAATATTTATGAAACTACAAATATTCCGAAGAAAACAGCAGAAAAATTAATGATAGAAACTAAGATTGCATATACTAGTTTAGACCGCAAAAAGATAAACAACGAACAGAATACGTTAATCAAGGTTATCAACCATTCTTTAAATGGAAAAGTATTCAATAATTTTGTACCAAATTATAGAAATATCGCAAGTCTTTATTCTATATTTAATTCTGGAATCTCAAACACAAAAGACAAGATTATTTTAGAAGAAAAGATAGTAGATTTTATGTCTTCTAGTGTCGAGGAACCAAGCGAAGATATGTCTCCAATTGATAATTTAGTTTACAAGAATTTTGTCGAAAATTTTAACAGCACTTACAGCGAAGTTTTAAGCGAAAGACAAAAGGATTTGTTAACAAAATATATCGCCTCATTTTCAGATAACGGGATTGAATTCAAAGTATTCCTTAATGAAGAAATAGGCTCTCTTAAAGAGAGTATTGGCTCAGCAATACAATCAGAAATTGTTTATAAAGATGAAGATTTAAAAAGCAAGTTTGTAGAAATATCAAATATTTTAGAATCTTTTTCTGAAAACGAATTTCAAGATGAAGATTTAAATGAAATAATCAAAATTCAAAGTTTAGTAGAAGAGTTACATACCGATGCCAATTAGTATTAAAATAACGCCCGAAATGAGGCCAGAACTTAAGCAGACTGTAACAATTGCTTTGGAAGCACGTCGAAATCTTAACGGCGATATTATGATATTTGACCATGAAGATATTGATATTGTCTTAATGCCAGAATCTAAAAAGTGCATTGCTTTCTCCAAAGGCTTGATGGACGATAAAGTTTATGGCGCACAAGATAGATTATTCAACTTTCTATACAGAGACGGGATATTAGATAAATCTTCAGTAAGAGGTGGAAATATCTATGGTGCAATTGAAGCACAAATCTTTGAGTCTAAATTTAATGGTATTGACAGTGTAGAAGCTACGCTTTTTTCAATCTATAAGTTTATTCAAGAAGAGAGGCCATACTTTGTTGCAACAAAGAAGATTGAAGATGACCAAATAGACCATATGGTAGATCCAGAAGATGAGTTCTCAACACCATTGGGCAAAGTTCCGCAAAAAGCCAGGAAAGGCTCGATGTCTTCAACAATCCGCCCTTATGGTTATCAGTACAATTACTCTCTTATCCGTGAAAGCGAGGACGAATGAGTTTAGTATATTTCATTCTTTGCAGTTTTGGCCTTACCCAAATAATAGTTTACGGTTCTATTTTTGATTCAATTAGACCAACAAATGGCATGTTAGGAAAGTTATTTCATTGTCCTCTTTGTACTGGCTTTTGGGTTGGAATAATTTTGTGGGTTTTAAATGGCTATACAACACTATTTAGTTTTGATAGTAATCCTGTCACAGGCTTTTTATTGGGCTGTCTAAGTGCTGGAACTGCTTACGTGTTGAGTGTTATGGTCGATGACGATGGTTTAAGAATTTATAGGAGTCTGGAATAATGTTACCTTTAGCAAAAATTAGATGGTTTATGAGACCTGTAGCTCGCTGCTGCAGAGGAAAGATATAGAAGCGGGTGGCCCCCGCATAAAAGAGGAAACAAATGAAACTTTTAAGAGAATACTACGAATTATGTGAAGGCGGTGTTTGTCAAGATCTTTTAACAGAAGAAGAAAAACGTAAAGTTGCCGAAGGAACAGTAATTCTTTCAGGCGTTATGCAAAAGTGTGATACAAAGAACGGAAACGGAAGAATCTATCCTGAAAATATCCTCTTGCGCGAAGTTGACAATTATGCTAAACTAGTAAAAGAGCGCCGTGCGCTTGGCGAACTTGACCATCCGGATGATTCTGTTATTAACCTTAAAAATGCATCACATATTGTAACAAGTATTTGGGCAGAAGGCAAAAACATTATGGGCAAGATTGAAGTGCTAAATACACCTTCCGGCCAAATCCTTAAGTCTCTTGTTGAGTCTGGTGTAAAATTGGGCATCTCTTCTCGCGGCATGGGCTCTGTTCATGAATCAAATGGCAATACAATTGTTGAAGATGATTTTCAATTAATTTGCTTTGATATGGTATCAGACCCTTCAACTCCCGGCGCTTTTATGATGACAGAAGCAAAGAAGCATCCAAATATTTTTACAAAAGCAGATAAGCTAAACAGAATTGCAAACGATATCCTAAGAGGAACAGGAAAGTGAGCAAAATGAAGACAATAATGGAAGGATGGAGAAAGTTTGAAAGCCTTATTGAGAAGGCTGACCCATCAAAACTAGATCTAAAAAGATTCCCAATTGAGCTTGATAAAGTTGATGTAAAAGCCGCACAGGTTACATCCCGTTCGGGCGGCGCAGACGGCTCTGTAGAGGATGATGTTATAGATGTTAACGTTGGCGCTTCCTTTTCAGTATCAGAACTTAAGCCATCTCAGAGTACAATGAAGATTTCAAACTCTGTTACAATGGCTATCTCCATGCTAGCTAAGCTTCAAGGTCGTGATGGTATGGCAATCGGTGGAGATCTTGGAGGCTTTATAAGCAGCGATAAGCATATTATGGATGGACATCACCGCTGGGTTGCAACGGCAATGGTTGACCCATCAGAAAAAGTAGTAGGTTATTATGTTGATTTTCCCGCTACGCAACTAATAGCTGTGCTAAATAATATTACCAAGGGGCGATTTCAACAAATGAAGGGGAAAGCCGGTTCAGGTAGTTTCGCGGATTTTAATTATGCCGGCATTTTGAAGCAGTTACAAGAATATGCAACGAACGGCATTCCGGGCAAGTACCCGCGAGCAGCTGAAGACGTACTTTTGACATGCGAGAAATTTACAGGCATGGAGGGACAGAAGGCAGTTATAGCTACGGCTAAAAAGTTTGCAGCAAATGTGAAGCAGTTGCAATTTCAAGTTCCCGCTGCTGCTCCGCCTAGAGACCAAATGCCAGTCATCGACGGTGGCGATAGAGCTAAAGAAGCTGCAGTCGCTCTCTCTTTGGGGCAAGTTGATGTCAACCCCCCATATGCTTCCACATCAAGTTCGCAGAAAGGAAGGAAAAATGAAAAAGAGTGAACTAAAATCAATTATCAAGCCTCTTGTGAAAGAGTGCATTAATGACCTTCTAATTGAAGAAGGTTTGTTATCTAAAGTAATTTCAGAGGTTGTTTCTGGTTTGGGAACCAGAGAAACAATTGTTGAACAAAAAACAGAAAGAACAGACAATAGAGAAGAAGTAAAGCGAAAACTTCAGGAAACAAGAAACAAGCTAAGAAGCGCAATAGGAAAAGATGCATACGGTGGTGTTAACGTTTTTGAAGGAACAGAGCCGCTAAAGAGTGCCGGCTCCCCGGGCAGTGCCCCATCTCCTTCTTCACCAATGGCTAATATGGACCCAAATGATCCGGGTGTTGATATTAGCGGACTAATGAATCAAAATTGGAAAAGGTTAGTTAAATGATAAGAAACAGAAGAAGGCGAAAGCCCTACAACTTTGAGATTGAAATAAGGCATCCAGACCAAACTGATAGAATGGTCAAAAAGTTCATCAAGAAAACTAAGAAGGAAGGTATTATTGATGAAGCAAGAGAGCGAAGATATTATACAAAACCTTCTGATGCAAAAAGATTGAAGAGAAAGAAGCGAAGAAGGAACTAATTAAAGTAAACTGGAGATTTAAAAATGGCAGTAAGCACAAGTTCGGGATTTCATAGATATAGCAGTTGGGGCAGAACCCGCAGACCAAAAAATGTTAATGGTGCCGAAAGCACTGCACATGCTGTAAGCACAACAGAATACTTTACGGAAAACCAAAGATTCCTGCATGTAGTGTGCGGTTCGGCTGCAAAAGTTACAAAAATAGAACTATATTATCATGGTGCTGGTGCTTGGTCAACTTTGTTCGTTCCCCATAATGGCGGGTCTTTGGTGCAAGCAGCCACCACAGACGGCAACACTGTTGTTTTTGAAATTGCTGGAGCAGACAAAGTTAGAGTTACTCATGATGGCAGCAACGCCGATGACACCGAAAAGGTTTGGCTGCTTCTTTCCACCTTCTAAAAAAAATGAAAAACCACAAGCAAATAGCAGTTGACTCTAACTTTGTAATCAATAACTATAAAAATTATGCTACAGAGCGTAAAACTCGACTGCGTATCTCAGGCGATGATGAAATTTCAGGAGAATCTAGACACTTCACTCCAACTGCAAACAACAACACGGAAACTGGTGGACTCGGTTCCGCGGCAACCTGCTTAGATATTAAAGGTGATTATGCCGTTGTTGGCGAGAGATTTTTTGACGCTGGAGCCGGCTCCAATCATGGTCGAGCTTTTGTTTTTAAAAAGAGTGGTGATACTTGGTCAAGAATTGCAAATCTTGTACCTGCTGATCCTGAATCTGGCGACTTCTTTGGCCAAGCTTGTGCAATATCTGCAAACGGAACATATGTTGTTGTTGGAGCAGACGGCGAAGATGACGCTCCCGGCTCCAGCAACGCCGGTCGTATTTATATTTTTAAAAACAATGGTAGTGATAGTTATACAGAATTATCTCAAGATGTAATATCTCCAAGTCCTGCTTTGAACAATGGGTTTGGCTTTTCTGTAGCTATTGACGGGGACCACATTATAGTTGGCGAACCATTTCCTGATACAGGCGAAACCTCTAATCACGGAAAAGGGCATATATTTAAGAAGAATGATGGGGCTGATACTTGGAGTTTAGAAGCTACGATTACAGGCGACCTCGCCACAGGTCAGGGCTCCGCAGCTAATGACCAAATCGGAAGAGATGTTGATATAACAAGTCACGGTGATAAAAAGTATGCAATTATCAGCAGTGGCTTCGATGATGACGATGAATCAAATTCTGGTGCAGCTTGGGTATATGAATTGCCATCCGGAGGAAGTTGGACATTTAAAAGTAAACTAAAAGCTTCTGATGCTGCTGCGAATGATCGAATGGGCTTCGCCTGTGCGATTCATGAGGGAGTTGCTGTCTTGGGAGCCCCTGTGCATAATTCAAGTGCTGGGGCTGTTTATGTATTTGAGAGAGATGCTTCCACGGGTAAGTGGGGCGCAGCAGACGCTTCGTATGGCTCTCCAGCACCAAGAACTCAAAATGCAAAATTAACACTAGCATCAAGTAATCCCGGTGACTACCTCGGGGGTTCTGTCGATATTGATGGCACAAATATCGTTGCGGGTGCCCCCATGACTTCGGCTAGCTCTCCAGGTAGCATTCATATTTTTCAGAAAATAGATGGTACTTGGACAGAAAAGCCTGCGTTAAAAACAATTCCATCTGTCAGTGCTAATGGAGATGATTTTGGCGATTCTGTGGGGATATCTGGGACAAACCTCGTTGCTGGTTCTCCGAAACTTCAAAACGCCGCCCCTCGCGCTGATAAAGGATCGGTCTTTTTCTATAAATTAGCGCCTAGTGATGGTGGTGCTGGCGAAGAGAATCCAGCAAGAACACCAAAAAATCAACCTCCATTCTCATTATTAACGCCAGGTATACATTCCTTAAGAAGGAAGTGATTTTAAGTATTTAACTTTTTATAGTTTTTGCAAATAAAACGTACTATTTATTAAAGACGGACTAGTGTTTTCAAAATTAGGAGTAGTATTTATGTCTTCCATGTTAGAAAAAGCAATTGTTGATGCAAGAGCCTTAAAAGAAGCAGCAATGAAGAATGCTGAAAATATTATAATCGAAAAGTATTCAGCAGAAGTTAAAAATGCACTTGAATCTCTTTTAGAGCAAGAAGAAACAATGGAAGAAGGAGAACCTGCAGTTCACGAAGTTGCAGATGAACAACTTCCTGATGCTTTCGACGACGACGTTGCAGAAAATGAGATGATTGAATTAGACCTCTCAGAATTAAAGCAAGAAGTTGAAGAAGCAATGGGAGATATCGAATCCCAAGAAGAGTTGGCTACAGACCTCGACCAAATGGGCGTCTCAGCACCACCTTCCGAAATGTCCTCTGACGCTCCTGAAGATATCCAAGAAAACACAGAAGAAGAAATTGACGAAGAAATCGACCTTTCAGAGATTGATTTTTCTGAAGAAGATTTAGCCGAAATGATTGAAGCAGTTGTTGTTGATATGAAGCCTGTAAAGAGAGGCTGGGCAGGAACAACTGAGTCCGAGATTGAAGAAAACGAAATGATGGACGTTGCTCGCCAAAATGACACAGAAGTTAAGGCAGAAAGAGAAGCCCTCAAAAAGAGAATGGCAGAACTTGAAGAACAGATTCAATCTGTTGTTGCCAAGAACAAGCAGTTGTCGGAGAACAACAAGAATTATAACGAAGTTGTAGAACAGCTTCAAGAAAAGCTCGCATCGGTTAACATTTCCAATGCGAAACTGTTATATATTAACAAGGCTTTAGGAAGCACCTCCTTGAATGAGCGACAAAAAAGAAATATTGTCGAAGCTATTTCGAAAGCCGATACTGCAAAAGAGGCGAAGGTTATTTATGAAACTCTTCAAAGTTCAGTGGGCTCTCCCAAGAAAGAGAAGCTACCAGATTCACTGAGCGAAGCTGTTAGTAAAAGGTCTTCACTTATTGTAGCTGCTCGTAAAGAGCAAAAAAGCGATAGCACTCCTTTCATTGAAAGGATGCAGAAATTAGCTGGTATAGATAAACAAAACAATTAAGGAGGTTTTATAAAAA